>Ga0247840_10000908_pt1 | contig 59617 bp, 53 predicted proteins | sample LaCruzMarch2015__FD_192404 | JGI IMG/M metagenome (GOLD analysis project Ga0247840, IMG submission 192404) | Freshwater microbial communities from meromictic Lake La Cruz, Castile-La Mancha, Spain - LaCruzMarch2015_17m | ecosystem: Environmental > Aquatic > Freshwater > Lake | place: Spain... | reverse complement strand
CGGGCATTTACTTGCCCTTTACAGGATCTGACCATACAATATCTTCGCGAATAAGGCAATTGATTGATGACCGGAAAATTGTTATTAACTTTCTTATTTTGTGCTCCATTAATTGGGGTTAATACAAGTTGTTACCACCGCCATGCCGTAAAGATTTTGATTTTTTTTATAATAGGCCAGCGCATCTTCAAAACAAGCTTGCGCTTCATTGAACCGGCCCATCGATTGCCAGGTGATGCCGATGTTGACAGTGACATCGTTGATCTTCTGCTCATTTTTAATGGAAGCAAAAATTTCTTTGGCTTTTAATCCGGCCGAAAGCGCCTTGTCATATTTTTTCAGATTTTCATAATTCAGTCCCAGGTTCATATAGACCATGGCAAGGTTTTTCATCTCTCCTTGTTTGGTGTAATAGGGAATGACATCCAAATAGCATGCAAGTGATTTTTCCATGGAACCGAATTGGGCCCAGACAATTCCAAGATTATTCGTGGCCATTGCTTTTCCCTCTTCATTGCCAAGTAAATCAAAGATACTGATACTTTCCTGCAACAGAAGGATGGCTCGTTTGCTTTGCTGCATCATGGTAAGGGGGATCGCCATGTCACTCATCGCTTCAGCTTCCAGTTTCCTGTTTTTCATTTCGATGGCCAGGTTTCTTTGCTGTCCGGCATAATCGAGCGACTTCGGCAGATCGGTCGTTTTATAGAATTTTCCGAGGGCTCTCAACGCCTTGTATTTTTCCATTCCTGAAACTGATTGAACTAAGTTCATCAAACTGTCGGGCCGCTGCTGTGCGGACAGGCTGAGCGCCAGCGCACACAGGAGGAATGTGGTGAGGAAAGACAGCTTTAATGAAATTTGTTCACGCATCAGCAATATGTTTGACTTCCTCATTATGCAGGGAAGAATGGACATCAAAGGTATCAAAATTAAACTATTCTCGCCAGAAGGGGAGGGTGGTTTAATTCGAATTTCCGCTCATAAGTTCATGTATCGCATATAAGGGATAGATTTGAAAATTACCATATTGTCCAAAGTTTTCCATAGAAACCCTTATCCCGGATGAGATTCTTTTCTCTTTTAAAAAAACTTGAAGGCTTTGCATTTTACCCTGCATTCCTGATTTTATCTCCACTGGTTTGATCGATGTCCCGATCTGAAACAGATAATCCACTTCGGCATTGCTGCCCCTGGTTTCGCGGTGCCAGTAAAAAAGGTTATCCCGTGTTCCCGGATTTGCATATTTGATCATTTCAGTTCCGGCAAACTGCTCTGCAATATTTCCTTGATTGATAGCAGAGAAACTGTCTGCCAATAAATAGTCCGACAAATCCAGGCCCATAATTCGCTGGTAAATCCCATGATCAAACATGATGATCTTGAATTTCGATAAATTTATCTGTGATCCAAGTGGTGTCCCATCTGCCGATGTGTGATGGACTTTGTGAATCAATCCTGCCATCTCCAGTAAATTTATCGCCTCTTTGATCTGAAAATAATTTGATGAAGGTGATGCTTTGTGTAAGTTGAATTTGCAGCCTGATTGAAAAACCACTGCATCAAAGACCTCCCTGAGCCTGGAAAGTGCGACCCTTGACTTGTATTTGGCGAAATCTCCCATCAACCCGTTTAGAAACTGATCTAAAACATGGCTGATTTTTCGTAAATCTTTCGATTGAATGTATGTCTTTACGGCCTCCGGCATTCCGCCTACATAAAGAAATTCTTTCAACAGAGTATTCAATCGGTTATGAATTGCAGGGTTCAAAGGTTTTTCAGGACTGCTTACGGCCTTCATTTCAAGGAGCTCCCTCTGACCTGCAGCCAGCAAATATTCATCAAACGACATGGGAAACAAAAACAAATGTTCAATCCTTCCCAAGCCATATGAAGGCAACTTTTCCAATGCAAATTCAAGTAAGGATCCTGCCGCAATAAGATGCAAGCCCGGCCTTTTTTCATAAAAAAAACGCAGGGAGGAAATGGCCGGAATACATGCTTGTATTTCATCAAAGAAAAGAAGCGTATCCCCGTCGGTTATAGGCACATTGTAATAGGCCGACAAATTTCGACAAATCTCTTCCGGATCGAGATCATGGGTGAAAAACTGGTGTATCTCCCTTGCCGACTCAAAGTTAATCTCCAGAAAATAACTGAACCCTTTTCCCAGATTCCGAACCGACCATGTTTTGCCCACCTGCCTTGCTCCCCTAAGTAACAACACTTTTCTTGATTGGTTCAATTTCCATTCTGCCAGTGCCTTGTCAATATGCCTTTTCATCGTGATCAGTTAACCTTCTTTCTAAACATTTCATTTTATCAAAGCAAAATTAGGTATAATAATTAGTTTAATCAAGGCGAAATACCAATAAATATTTAAATTAATCAAGGCGAAGTTGAGTCCCCGCGAGTGCATTCCCTGTTGCCTGCGGAGGGTTCTTCAATTTTGCCACCTTTGGCGTTCATGATAAACAGGGCCACCTTAATCTTCTGACAATAGAAAAAAAGCCTGTCGGAAATTAATCCAACAGGCTGCGCAACCTAGTATTAACCAAAAAACATAAGCTGCTAATTGTTGTATTCAGCAACAATATCTTTTACTCCATCGGGAGAAACACGGCCATAAACCTTTTCTCCGACCAGCACAACCGGAGCCAGGCCACAGGCGCCCACGCATCGAAGACAACTGAGTGAAAATTTCCCATCGGCGGTTGTTTCGCCAACCTGGATTTTCAAAACGCGCCTGAATTCTTCCAGTACCTTTTCAGCACCCCTTACATAACAAGCTGTTCCAAGGCAAATTGAAATGGGATGCTGCCCCTTTGGCGTCATCGTGAAAAAGGAATAGAAGGTCACCACACCATAAACATGGGCCACCGAAACATTTAATTCCTTTGCAATTACCTCCTGCAATTCGGCCGGAAGATACCCGAAAATGCTCTGGGCTTTATGCAAAACATTGATAAGCTCGCCTTTATCATTGTTGAAGGATTTGCAAACCTCCTTAAGTTCCTGCAACTTCCTTTCCGATAATTTTATCTTGGCCATATGAAAAAGTTAAAAGTCAAAAACGGTATTAGGCAATAGGCAATAGGCAATAGGCAATAGGCAATAGGCAATAGGCATTAGGCAATAGGCAATAGGCAATAGGCAATAGGCAATAGGCAATAGGCAATAGGCAATAGGCAATAGGCAATAGGCATTGGTCATTGGTCATTGGTCATTCGTCTACAAACGTCCCGGCGCTTTTGTCAAAATAATGGGTATGCAGCAGGTGGTGTGATTTTTCTCCCAGCGGTTTACCTAAAAATTCTTTATAAAGTTCAATGATAAAGGGATTCTCGTGAGATTTGCGGATCGGTTTGCCGGCATCTTCGCGGTAAATAGCCGCCGCACGTTGTTTAATGATCTCTGAATCACCATGATGGAATGGTTGACCACCCCCGCCGATGCAACCACCCGGGCATGCCATGATTTCGATGGCGTGGAACTGGCTTTTGCCGGCCCGAACATCTTCAAGGAGTTTTCGTGCATTGCCTAATCCATGAGCGATTCCGATGTTAATGGGTAATCCGTTAAAATCGAGGGTCGCATGGCGGATGCTCTCCAGTCCGCGTAATTCGTTGAACTCCACCTTTTCAAGTTTCTTGCCGGTATACAGTTCATAGGCGGTACGGCAGGCTGCTTCAATAACACCACCCGTATTTGCAAAGATCGCGGCAGCGCCGGTTGAAGCCCCCAGCGGATTGTCGAAATCCTCATCAGGCAGGCTGTTGAAATCAATATTGGCCAGTTTGATCAGATGGGCAAGTTCGCGTGTTGACAGGGAGAAATTTACATCGGGATCCCCGTTCACCTTAAACTCATCCCGCTGGCACTCGTATTTCTTCGCCAGGCAAGGCATGATCGAAACTACGATCATGTTTTTGCGTTCAATCCCCAGTTTTTTTCCGAAATATTCCTTCGCGATCGGGCCGAACATTTGCTGGGGCGATTTTGCTGTGGAGGGAACATCCATCAGGTCGGGGAAATTGTGCTCAAAGAAGTTTACCCATCCCGGGCAACAGGATGTGAGAATGGGTAATTTTACACTTTGATCACCCTTGAGGTAACGGGTAAGGCGGTCGAGTAATTCGCTTCCTTCTTCCATGATAGTCAGGTCGGCAGCAAAATCGGTGTCGAACACGTAGTTAAAACCTAGTCGTCTGAGTGCTGCGACCATCTTACCCGTTACGAGGGTGCCTGGCGCAAGGCCAAATTCTTCGCCAAGTGCGGCGCGGACGGCAGGTGCTGTTTGAACAACAACTGTTTTCGTAGGATCAGCGAGTGAATTAATCACGTTGCGCGAGTGGTCAACTTCGGTCAGGGCACCGGTAGGACAAACAGATACACATTGTCCGCAGTAAGTACAGGGAGATTTCTCGAGATTCATTTCGAATGCCGGAGCTACCACTGCCATAAACCCTCTGTTGACGGCAGAAAGCGCACCTACCGTCTGTACATCATTACACATCATTTCGCACCGCCTGCACATGATGCATTTGTCAACATCCCTGATGATTGCAGGCGATGTATCTTTACGATAAGTCGACTGCGCTCCCTGAAAGGGTAATTCGCGTACGCCAAGTTGCTGTGCCATGGTCTGGAGCTCGCAATAGCCCGATTTGGCACAGGTCAGACATTCGGCAGGATGATCGGAGAGAATTAACTCCAGAACAGTACGGCGCGCGTTCAATACCCTTATTGAGTGGGTGTTAACAACCATATCCTTTGCTACATTGGTAGAACAAGCTGGAGCGAGATTTCGCCGACCGACGACTTCAACCACACAAATGCGGCATCCGCCCGGGCGGTTTTCAATGTTCATGTCTTTTAGTTGAAAGTAGCAAAGGGTAGGTATATCTATGCCAATTGTCTTGGCTGCTTTTAAAATCGTTGTATCGTTTTCGACTTCGACAGGTTTTCCGTCAATGGTCAGTTTTACCATTTCCATGTAATCCTCCTGGTTAATTTATAAAAATCGCATTGAATTTACATTTCTCCATACAAGCGCCGCATTTAATGCACTTTTCCTGGTCAATCACATGTGCCTGCTTCCGTTCGCCGGCAATGGCATCGACAGGACAATTTCTGGCACACAGCGTACATCCGATACAGTTTTCAGCATTGATGATGTATTGCATCAGAGATTTGCAACTTCCGGCCCGGCATTTTTTATTTCCTACATGTTCCAGGTATTCATGGTAAAAATTATCCATGGATGAGAGAACCGGGTTGGGGGAGGTCTGTCCAAGGCCGCAAAGCGAAGTGTCTTTGATCACATGACTCAGATTGCGTAATTTATCGAGGTCGTCCATGACAGCATGACCCTGGGTAACCTTTTCAAGCATTTCATACAACCGCTTGTTCCCGATCCTGCAAGGAGAGCATTTGCCGCAGGATTCTTCAACTGTAAATTCAAGGTAAAATTTTGCCATGGCCACCATGCAGTCATCCTCATCCATGACAATCATGCCGCCTGACCCCATCATAGAACCAGCTGCAATGAGGTTGTCGTAATCAATGGGAGTATCCAGGTCCTTTTCAGTAAGCATGCCGCCCGATGGTCCGCCGGTTTGAACGGCTTTGAATGTACGACCGTTTTTTATCCCGCCGCCGATCTCAAAAATCACCTCCCGCAGCGTAATGCCCATGGGAACTTCAATGAGGCCGACATTGTTGATTTTACCAGCCAATGCAAATACCTTTGTCCCCTTTGACTTCTCAGTGCCGATGCTTGCAAACCAGTCGGCGCCTTTGTTAATGATGGCCGGAATATTGGCATAGGTCTCCACGTTGTTCACATTGGTCGGCTTGCCAAGGAACCCCGATTCGGAGGGGAAAGGCGGCTTTACCGTAGGTTCGCCCCTCAGTCCTTCCATCGAATGGATTAAAGCGGTCTCCTCGCCGCAAACAAAAGCACCGGCGCCATACCGGATTTCAATGTCGAAGTTGAATCCTGTTCCTAAAATGTCTTGCCCAAGCAATCCGTACTCCCTGGCCTGTTTCATGGCGATTTTCAATCGTTCCACCGCCAGCGGATATTCTGCACGGATATAGATGACCCCTTTGTCAGCGCCAGTGCAATAACCATTGATGGCCATGGCTTCAAGCACGGTATGTGGGTCGCCTTCAAGAACCGAGCGGTCCATAAAGGCACCGGGGTCACCTTCATCGGCGTTGCAAACAACATATTTCTGGTCGGCCTTCACTGCACGCGTGATTTCCCATTTTAATCCGGTGGGGAATCCACCGCCACCCCGGCCCCGAAGTCCCGATTTCTTCATGATTTCAATGGTGGCTTCGGGTGTGAGTTCAGTAAGTACTTTACCCAGCGCCTGGTATCCATTCCTGGCGATATATTCTTCGATATTTTCGGGGTTGATGACACCACAATTCCGTAAAGCAATCCGGATCTGTTTTTTGTGAGGACCCGTGTTATTGGAATTACTTAGGTTTTCTTTTGACGCAGTACCCTGGTATAACAGACGGTCTACCTTTTTTCCTTTGATAATATGTTCTTCAATTATTTCAGCACAATCCTCCGGTTTCACCTGGATGTAAAAAGTATTGTCAGGCATCATTTTTACAATGGGGCCCTTGTCACAAAATCCAAAACAGCCGGTCTTAATCGCCTGAACATCAGCATCCAACCCCTTTATTTTTATCAGATCCTGAAGATTTTTCAGGATATCTTCGCTATTTGAAGCGTGACAACTGGTCCCGCCGCAAACAAGCATATGATATTTAATTTTTGCCATTTGATTATTTCCGCTTTTATTTATGATCAATGGTTTCATAATTTACCGGGATGATCCCGTCAACCAGTTCGTTGTTCAGAACGTATTTGTCGATGATCCTGATCGCTTTCTTTAAATCAACATATCCAAAGGTGATCGGTTCGTTCCCTGGTTTTGTAATCTCAATGGTGGGTTCTGCATAGCAATAGCCCATACAGCCAGTCTGCTTAACCGATGCATTGATGTTGCGTTTGGCGAATTCTTCAATGAATACCTCCATGACCTCTCTGGCTCCGGAGGCGATCCCGCAGGTGGCCATGGCAACCTTGACCAGGATCAGGGAATCGGTGTCAGTGCTCATTTCCCCCACCTTGTTTTTTACACGAAGTGTCTCCTGCATTTTCTTTAAATCGGCCAATGATTTAATCTTTTCCATAGACTGTGTTATTGTTTCAAAGTTATGAAGTCAGTAGTATTTCGGGCCCGGATAGTGTGTTGAAAATCATCCGTATTATGCGTCGGCAAATTCTGCATGGCAAAATTACAAATTCTTATTGTTATTTAATTAACCTTGTTAAAAAATTAACAATTTAATTTAACATGTCTGTGATTCAGCCATTGCTGGTATGTCTTGCCGAAAACCGGGGTAACCTTAATTTGGCCGGATTAGCCTGAATCCATTGCCGTGGATATTGGCAATCTCAACAGAGGGGTCGACTTTCAGGCATTTTCGCAGGCGGGCAATAAAAACATCCATGCTGCGGCCATTGAAATAATTGTCTGTGCCCCATATCTTCTCAAGGGCATCCTTCCGCAATAAAATTCCATCTTTGGCCGTGCATAGCATTTTCAGCAGGCTTGCCTCCTTCGGGGATAGGGTGTAGGTCAGGTTTTCATGCTTTATGGAGCGGAGGTTGTAGTTGAATAACAATGTTCCAACCATCATCTCATTTAAATCGGGTTCAACCTCATTGCGTTGGTGATTGCGCTTAAGGATCGCATGTAATTTAAAGAGCAGAACCTCCGAGTCAAACGGTTTTGTAATATAATCATCAGCCCCCGTTCTGAATCCTTCAAGCATATCCTCTTTTAATGATTTGGCTGTCAAAAAGATAAAAGGTACTATGCTGTTTGATTTTTTGATCTCTTTTGCCAGGGTGAAACCATCCATCTCAGGCATCATCACATCCAGGATGCAAATGTCAAAAAGTTCTGATTTAAAAGCTGATAATCCTTGCTTCCCATCGGCTTTTAAAACTACTTCAAAATCATTTAACTCCAGATAGGACTTCATGATCGATCCGAAGTTGGGATCATCTTCGACCAGCAATATCTTAATTTTTTGATCCATATCGGCCTCCTGTTACTATTGGTGATTCATTTTCATTGATTAATCGGCTATTCTGATTCTTCCTGCTGTTCCGTAATGGCTGGCAAACTGATTTCAAACCGGCTGCCTTTCCCCAGTTCACTTTGAATAGAAATATCTCCGTGGTGTGCAAGGACAATGGCTTTGACGTAGCTGAGTCCCAGTCCAAAACCTTTGATATTGTGGATGTTGCCCGAGGTCACCCTGAAAAACTTGTCAAATACCCGACGTTGTGCATCGTGGCTCATACCCATTCCCCGATCCTGTACACCGAAGTGATATTTACCCGAACGGTTGAATGAGAAAACTTCAATTTCCGGTTTTATGATGGAATATTTATTCGCGTTATCCAAAAGGTTGAGCAGCACGTTTCGTATATGATCCTCATCCACTTCAGCCAGGGAATGTTCAGCCTCAAGTTTAGTGGTGATGGCCCCTTCGCGTTTTTCAATTTGCAAACGATAGTGTGAAACGACTTTTTCAATAAGGTGGTTCATATCAACAAGGACGGGCCGAAGATTAAATTCACGGCTGTCGAGCAGCGCCATTTGTAATACCTGCTCAACCCTTGTGTTCATGCGGTTGTTTTCTTCTTTTATAATCCGGGTGAAATTCCTGATGGTTTCTGGTTCAGAGATCACCTTCGGATTGGTAATGGAGTCGGCTGCAATTGAGATGGTTGCGATGGGTGTTTTGAATTCATGGGTCATGTTGTTGATGAAGTCTGTTTTGATATCCGAAATTTTCTTTTGGCGGATCATGACGACGATGCTGGCGCCTGATGATAGGATGATGATCAGTGTGAACAGGATGGAGCCAACCAGGAGCAGGGACAAAGATTTCAGTACATGGGTTTTTTGCCCTGCAAAATGAACGAGGAGTAAATCAGGCTTTTGGAAAAGATCATTGGGAAAGAGCGAAACGCGGTGTTCGGTTTGTTCATAGGCACTTTTAAAACCTGCCGAACGAATGGGAATGTGGTTGGTGTCGTTTGAGGGAGAATAGACTGCAAAATCGAATGGCAGATTAATTCCTTTATCCGAAAAGGACTTGCTCAGGCTTGCCTGCAAACTTTTTTTATTGATCCTTTGCTGAATTGGGGCTGGCTTTGTTTCTATGGCGATAGCCATTTGTTTAATAAGGTCCTGTATTTTCCTGGCTTTGTTATCCAGTTTTTGCATTTTATTTTCCCTGAGGTGGTTCCTGTTTCTTTTACCCTGGTTCTGAGGTTGCTTTGGACGGGGGTAGAGGGTTTGTGGAACAAGGTATCTAACTGTTGGTGAGCCATTTAAACCCGGAGCTTCAATTATTATTTGACCCCCTTCAAAATTTTCGCTATCAGCTCCTTTTTTATCTGGCAGCACACCGGATTCAAGGGCATTTATATCCATAAGTGAGTCTATCCGGCCCATCTGATCATTCCATTCAAAATTGAATTCATTCATCTCGTTTACAGGCATCTCCTGGTAAAATTCTTCCATTCTGACAGTAACTGAATCGAGACCTTCCTGGATGGGGATCACGTTGTATTGGTATGAATAGTGGATAACGCTTGCAGGTGGCATTCGACGTTGAATATTGGGAGGAGGTGGCGGGGGGGGAGGTAGCATCTTTTTCGTAACAGGCATTTCATTGAGTGCAAGCAGGGAATCCAGCCTTTCTTTTATACCCTGCGTTGTATCTTTCGTAAATGCTTTTACAATCCGCATGATGCTGTCACCTTCAAAATTCCGGCTGATAAAGTACATGTTTTCCCGGGTTTCGATTTTGTTCACCACACTGCCGAGGGCATCGTTTACACTGCGTTCAAACTGTGACTCTTTGACCTGGAAAGCATTCCGTATCCAGAAGAATTGAACTATAATGATCCCCAAAAGAGAGATGCAGATGCTCACGATGAGGATATATAATGTCCTTTTATTCATGCTACAAAAATAAGTAAAGGAAATGGCCATTTCTCAAGATTAACTTTTCATTAACCAACTTTAACGATTTATTAACATTTTCAGCCACTTACTAGACTTAGTTTTGCAAGCAACAACCTAACGCAGGAGGACCCCATGAAAACGAAATCATTAAAATTCAAAATTGCCATCACTTTTGGTGCAATGGCCATCCTGGCCATTTTTGTCACGAGGCCTGTATTTTCGCAGGAATCAGCTAAACAGGAACCAGCTAAACAGGAACCAGCCAAACAGGAACCAGCCAAACAGGAACCACACAAAAAAATCGTAGTAAAAATTATCAGTGACGACAACGGTGCAATGACCGTGATTGACACGACGATGGAGATGCCGTCGCGACCAGAGTGCCCGGGTCTGGAAGATCTGGATGAGATTGAATTGGAAGGGATAGCTCCTGGACAAATCATGGAGGATTGCTTTTGGGAGCAAAGAGGCCCGGGACTGGAACGGAGAGTAATCCGATCGGGCGGCGATCGTCAAACATTGAATGATGTTTTGGGTGATATTCCTATGGATCGGGTGGTAAGTTATTCCATCAAGGATCGGAAAGGTGGCAAAAGGATCATCATTGATCTGAATGATGCTCCGTTGTTTGAAAAAAATGAGCGGGTCATCATTATCCGGGACCAAGCAAGGATGCCGCGAAACAAAAATATTCGCATACAGCACGGCCGGATGGATAATCATCCTTCAGTTCCGCCACCACCTCCTCCTGTTCCGCCAGATAATACATCAACCAAGAAAACAAAAGGCTGAATCATCAAACGCTAAATCATACCCGTTCTTTATACATACAGTTTGTTAGTAATGTGCGCGAAACTGCCGGCTGATTACCGGCAGTTTTTTTTTGCAAAAAAAAAGGCCACCATCCGGGCGGCCTTTTGAGGGAAGTGATGTTTAGTATCTCTTTCGAGGTGTGTAGTGTGTGTGCAGTAATTCATGGGATTTGTGACCCAGTGGTTTTTCGAGGAATTCTTTGTAGATTTCTGCAATTTCAGGGTTCTCATGAGATTTACGGATCGGCATTCCCATATCTTCTTCGTAAATAGCCATTTTACGTTTTGTTCGGATCTCTTTGTTGGTCGGAATTGGTTGGCCCCCTCCACCCAGGCAACCTCCCGGACAGGCCATCACTTCAATAAAGTGATAGGTAGCTTTACCATCTCTGACATTCTGCATCAATGTTTTGGCGTGTGCCAGCCCATTGGCAACGGCACATTTTAATTCTACGCCTTCCAGGAAGCTCCATTCTGGTTTTACATTTTCTATTTTTATGGTGGCTTCACGAACCTCGTCCTCTGTTCCGCGGACTGGTACAATGTTCAGTCCGTCGAATGGAACCACACGTCCTGTCACGAGCTCATAGGCTGTGCGTAAAGCAGCTTCCATAACTCCTCCGGTTGACCCGAAGATGACTGCTGCACCGGAAGATGTTCCCATGAAACTGTCATATTTCTCTTCGGGCAGGGCTTCAAAATCCAAACCTGCTTGTTTGATCATGATCCCAAGTTCGCGGGTAGTTAATACATAATCAACATCTTTGTAACCACTGGAGCGCATTTCGGGTCGATTGGCTTCGAATTTCTTGGCTGTGCAAGGCATAATGGAGACCGAAACAATGTTTTTGGGATCAAGCTTGCGTTTTTGAGCGTAGTAGGTCTTTGCCAATGCGCCAAACATTTGCTGCGGTGATTTGCATGTCGATAAATTTGGCAGGTACTCAGGGAAGGTGTGTTCAATAAATTTAATCCACCCTGGAGAACAGGAGGTAGCCATCGGTAACGAAACAGTTGGATCTTTGTCTACCAATGCTCTCTTAAGTCGTGTAAGCAGTTCGTGTCCCTCTTCAATGATGGTAAGGTCGGCGGTGAAATCGGTGTCCAATACGGAATTGAATCCCAGTCTCCTAAGTGCAGCAACCATTTTTCCTGTAACGATCTTGCCCGTTGCCATGCCCAACGCTTCGCCGAGCGCAACGCGGACTGCAGGGGCTGTTTGAACAACTACATGTTTGTTCGGATCATAAATCGCATCCCATACCTGGTCGATATAATTGCGTTCAATCAAAGCACCTGTCGGGCAACGGTTAACGCATTGACCGCAATTGGTGCATACAACCTCAAACAATGAATGTTCAAAAAAGGTGGATATTTTCATCTTGTTGCCTTTAAAGGCAACACCCAGTGCACTTACACTTTGAAGTTCTTCGCAGGTGCGCACGCAACGCTGGCAACGGATACAGCGGCTGTCATCCTTGATGATGGCTGTATTGAACATATCAATGGTGTACTTTTTATCAGGAACCAGATCGAGAAAAAGATGATCACCGGTCAGCATTTGCGACGCAAGGCCCTGAAGCTCACAAAGTCCATTCTTGTAACATTTTGTACAATCGGCATTGTGCTCAGAAAGCAGCAATTCTACAATATGTTTACGCGCCATGCGGACCTTCATGCTGTTGGTGTGAATCACCATTCCTTCAGATACGGGAGTTGCACAAGAGGCGGGGAGATTCCTGACTTTTTCCTGCTCAACGACACAAACTCGGCAGTTGCCGGCAACACAAAGGTCTTCGTGGTAGCAAAGTGTCGGAATATGAATGTTCAGGTTGCGGGCCGCTTCAAGGATGGTGGTACCTTCATCAACTGTGACATTGATACCATCTATTGTGAGATTCATTTTTTTATCCATAACTTGTGGTTCTGTTTTCATGTTAATACTGGATTAATAAATCATCTCTTCCTTGAAGTTATTGACAATGGAGGAGAATGAATTGGCCACGGATTGACCCAGTCCGCATTTCGCTGTAATTTTCATGCTTTCACTCAGTTTCATGAGTTGGTCAAGATAGAGCGCTTTCTTTTCACCTTTTTTAACTGCCACAATACCTTTAAGCAATTGCTGACATCCTACCCGGCAAGGTGTGCACTGTCCGCAGGATTCCTCTTCAAAGAATTCGAGGTAATTATGCAGCACATTATACATGGAGCGTGAACTGTTGAATATCATCATGGAACCTCCGGTAGGAACGCCTTCAAATCCGATTACGGTATCCTTGAATTTTTTTCGTGGTACGCAGAAGCCGGAAGCGCCTCCAACCTGAACTGCTTTTGTATCGCCATCGCCGAATTCATCAACAAAGCGATCGAGGGGCATCCCAAGTTCAAGTTCATAAATTCCGGGGATGGGGGTGTCTCCTGAAACAGAGAAAACCTTTGAACCGCGTGAATCGGTGGTTCCGAGTTTTTTATATTGATCTGGCCCAAGCCGCATGATCATGAGTACATTCACGAAAGTCTCCACGTTGTTGATGACGGTAGGTTTTTTCATAAAGCCACTGGTCGTAGGGTAGGGAGGTTTATTGCGGGGTTCACCGCGGCCACCTTCCATCGATTCAAACAGGGCACTCTCTTCTCCGCAGATATAGGCGCCTGATCCCATCCTGATTTCGATGGTGAAATCCAAACCAAGTTGTTTGGCGTGTTCATGATAGGAATCCAATTCCCGCATCAGTTCGGGTACCATGAATTTATATTCTCCGCGAAGGTACATGTAGCCCTTTTTTGCTCCGATCACTTTTCCGCAGATAGCCATCCCTGAAAACACCTTGCGGGGAACGCGATACAGGATCTCCCGGTCTTTAAATGTACCTGGTTCTCCCTCATCGGCATTGCAGACAACATATTTTTCATCACCTGGCGTTTCAGCAGTGAATTTCCATTTCATGGAGGTTGGAAAACCCGCACCACCCCGGCCACGAAGGCCCGATTCCAAAAGATCCTGCAGGATATCTTCGTTTGTCCGCTCCAGCGTACTGGCTAAAACTTTATATTTCTCGTTGGAATATTCCCCGAAGATTAAGTCAACTCTTTTAAGGGTTTGCTCTGACATGACTGTTTCTCCTATTTTCTATAAAGATTTTTTACTGTGATATTCACTGATAATATCATGCACCTTTTCTGTGGTAAGTCCACTATAGGGGGTGTCGTTGATCAGCATGGCCGGACCTTCATGGCACCATCCCAGGCAATTGGTCTCGAGAAGGGTAAATTTTTTATCAGGGGTTGTCTCTCCGACTTTAATTTTAAGCATATCCTCAAGAGACTGAATGATGGTCTTTTTTCCATGCATGTCGCAGGTTATCGTTTTACAAACCCTGATAACATACTTGCCCCGTGGTTGGGTGTCAAGAAATGAATAAAAGGTAGCAGTTCCGAACACCTGTGCAGCGGAAAGATCAAGTTCTTTCGCAATGTCTGTCATGCAGGTGTCTGACAGGTAATTGTTTCTGGCTACAACTCCTTGAAGAATCGGAAGCAAACTGGCCTTTTCACGGCCATATTTGTCAGCTAATTCCTGAACGAATGATTTGCAATCAGTCATAATATATATTTTAAATTGTTAATATATAGTGTTTTAGAATGTTAAGGCCATGTATTGTGAAAAGATTAACAGGGTTTGCTGCAAATGTACAATTATTCTTTGTTATTAATTTAACAGAAGATCTAAAAAAATCTCACATTCTGGTAATTTATATATAGTCTAAATTGTTTTTGCAGTAAAGGAAGTTTACTGGAATTATGCCGTCATGCTCCAATTTCTTACTTTTGCGAAATTCAGGATGATGATATGCAACAATACAGATATTTCCTTCGCCTGGCATATGATGGTAGCCGATATCATGGCTGGCAGAGGCAACCCAATGGGATTACCATTCAGCAGACCCTTGAAGAGGCGATGTCGATGATGCTTCGATCGCCTGTTCTTTTAACCGGAGCAGGCCGCACTGATGCAGGTGTGCATGCCAATGAATTTTTTGCACATTTTGATTTTGATCAGCAAATAACAAAAGCAGAAGGGGAAAAGCTGGTTTTTCGTCTCAATGGTTTTCTTGGTGGAGAGATCGTTCTTTTTGAATTGTTTCCGGTAACCGCACATACCCATGCCCGTTTCAGTGCGGTATCACGAAGCTATCGCTATTGCATTTCAAGGGTTCAAAATCCCTTTCGCAGGGATTACACCCATTTTTTATATGGTCATCTTGACCACACACGCATGAATGAAGGGGCAGAGGTGATCATGGGTTATGAGGATTTTACCTCTTTTTCAAAGGTGGATACCGATACGATGACAAATATTTGCAAGATCAGCCATGCGAGATGGGAGATGGAGGGTTCGGAGTTGGTTTTCACCATTACAGCAGACCGGTTTCTGAGGAACATGGTTCGGGCCATTGTCGGGACCCTGTTGCAAATGGGAACGGGTAAAATAACTCTGGACGATTTGAAGCGGATTATTGAAAGCAAAAATCGTTCGGAAGCAGGCGATTCTGTTCCTGCTAAAGGGCTTACGTTGTTTCGGATCGTATATCCCAACGACATTTATCTTTAGATCTTAATATTTTAGCTGCCTCTACGATCGCTGCTGCCGTGAGCCCGAATTTTTTCATTAAAAGTCTCGGATCACCTGATTCCCCGAAGCAGTCAGCCATTCCCACCATGGCCATTGGAACGGGATTATGTTGAACCACAACCTCTGCCACGGCACTGCCAAGCCCGCCATTCACCTGATGCTCTTCAGCAGTGACAATGGCCATGGTCTCCATTGCAGCATGTATGATGGCCTCTCTGTCGATCGGTTTGATGGTGTGCATATTGATCACCCGTGCTTGTATCCCGCTATGAAAAAGAATTTCAGCCGCCTGCAGGGCTTCCCACACCATATGTCCCGTGGCAATGATCGTGAGGTCATTCCCGGGTAAAAGGATTTGTGCCTTTCCTATTTCAAACGGGAGGTCGCCGGAGGTGAAGTCAGGCATGGGTTCCCTTCCAAAACGCAGGTAAACAGGACCTTTGCATTGTTCGATGGCGGCCATGGTTGCCAGCCTGGTTTGTGTTGCGTCACACGGGGAGATCACGGTCATGTTGGGCAGAACCCGCATCATGGCCATATCCTCGAGCGCCTGGTGTGTTGCCCCATCTGGCCCTACCGATACGCCTGCATGTGCTCCTCCGATTACCACATGCACATTGTTATAACACACAGAAACTCTGATCTGGTCGGCAGCTCTCAGTGCCGCAAAAACCCCATAGGTTGAAAAAACAGGAATTTTACCTTCCAGTGCAAGGCCTGCTGCGACACCCATACAATTTTGCTCTGCAATGCCCATAGAGAAGAATCTGTCGGGGAATGCGTCAGCAAATAAATTGCACCCAACCGAAGCAGTGATATCTGCCCCCAGGCATACAACATTGGAGTTGCGACTGCCGGCTTCAAGCAAACCTTCGCCAAAACCTGTCTTGGTAGATTTGTCCCCTTTGTTGGAATAATTGGTCATTTGTACCTCATTTATAGGTTATTATTCCCCTCCAAATGCCGTAAAAACAGAGCTGACTGCGCTGATGTGGGAACTTTTCCATGCCAGCGGTAATCATTTTCAATTTCAGGAATGCCTTTGCCCATCATGGTCTTGGCAATGATCACTGAAGGAACATCGCCGGAATGAGCAGCATTGTTAAGGGCCGTGATGATACTGATAAAATCGTGGCCATCACATGAAATTACATTCCACCCAAAACTTTTCCACTTGTCTGCCAGAGGTTCCAGACGCATCACTTTTTCAGTATTCCCATCAATCTGGAGCCCATTTCGATCAATGATGGCTGTCAGGTTGCCGAGTTTGTGGTGTGAGGCCGCCATGGCTGCTTCCCAAATGGATCCTTCCTGTAGTTCCCCATCGCCATGCAGGCAGTAGATCCGGTGGCTGCGATGGTCCATTTTAGCGGCAATGGCCATTCCAATGGCCACCGACAATCCCTGACCCAGTGAACCAGCAGATAATTCAATCCCCGGCAAACCGTGGTCCCTGCCGGGATGTCCCTGCAGCCTTGTTCCCAATTTCCGCAAAGTGTTTAATTCATCGACAGGAAAATATCCTGCATGGGCCAGGGTCGCATAAAGGACCGGGGCGACATGCCCGATACTGAGAATAACCCGGTCACGACCTGCCCATCCTGGATTTTGGGGATCATGATTTAGAACTGAAAAATAGAGTGCAGTAAAAAAATCGGCCAACCCGAGTGAGCCGCCCAAATGACCTGATTTTGCCTCGGTAAGACTGGTGATAATCGACTTACGGATTTCTGTTGCTGTTTTTTGCAGCATCAACGGATCTGCTGATTGCCAGGGTTGCATGGTTAACGCATATCGATGACCTCCACTCCGGGAAATTTCTTCGTATCAAAAGTAAAATCAGCATCGGTGACAGGTGAGTCGGTGAGATAGGTTTTAATTTTATAGGTAAAGGTGTTTCCGCCTTTGTCATATAAAGTGAAGCTTTTCACCTGTTTTTTCGCTTTGTCTATTCCAAGAATGGCCTTGGTGAAGTTTTTACTGGTATTGGGAATGAGCTCAACCGTTTCTGCAGCGGGATCAGTGCTTTTGATAATTTTTGATTTGTAATTTGCATTGTAGGAGGTCAGTAATTTGGAGGGCGTTAAGGCATCATCTTTATTTTCCAGTGTATTGATTTGAACCTCATTGGATTCTTTAATATAGGTCCAGATTGTTTTTCCGTCACAGATCACAGTTTGGCCGGCCGCCGACATCTTATATTTGTCGCCGGAAACCAGGAGGGTTCCTGTTTTTTCTTCATTGATTTTGGCCTTGGTGTTTTCCATGGTATAGGAAAAGTCGACTTTGATGGATTTGTATGATTTTGCCTTGGCACTTACTTCATCAAGCAGGGTAGAAGCTTTGGTATCTTTTCCCTGGCTATAGCCGGCGATGGCAGAAAAAATAAACAGTGTGGTTAAGATGGTTCTTGTTTTCATTATGTGGCGCTAAATTATTTTTGTCCCAGAATTGAAAGGTACTCTTCAAGCGAAGCAAGGTCCTTGTAGCGAACCTCTCTGGCCTTACTGCCTTCAAATTGTCCGACTATTCCAGCTCCCTCCAGCTGGTCGATAATACGACCAGCGCGGTTGTATCCCAGTTTGAGCTTTCGCTGGATCAATGAAGTTGATCCGTGTTGATGCTGTACCACGAGCCTGGCCGCTTCGCCAAAGAATTCATCTTTTTCATTGGCGTTGAACTCTTTGGATGATGAACCGCTCTCTTCATCATAATACTCCGGCAAAGCAAACGCCTCTGGATAGCCGCGCTGTGAACCGATGAATTCGGTGACTTTATCTATTTCAGGCGTGTCGACAAAGGCACATTGAAGCCTGATAAGATCACTTCCAGTGGAAAGAAGCATGTCGCCCCGCCCGATAAGCTGATCTGCACCTGAAGAATCAAGGATGGTCCTTGAATCGATTTTAGAGATGACCCGGAAAGCGATGCGGGCAGGGAAGTTGGCTTTGATGGTCCCTGTAATAATGTTCACAGAGGGCCGCTGGGTTGCAATAATCAGGTGGATTCCTGTAGCCCTTGCCAATTGTGCCAACCGGGTTAAAGGAGTTTCAATTTCACGGCCGGCGGTCATGATCAGGTCGGCAAACTCATCAATCACAATTACAATATAGGGAAGGAACTGATGCCCGTCGTTTGGATTCAGTTTGCGGGTCAAGAACTTGTCATTGTACTCCTTGATATTCCTGACCTGGGCATCGCGCAATAAATCGTAACGGCTGTCCATTTCAATATTCAGAGAATTCAGGGTCCGGATTACCTTCTTGGTATCGGTGATGATGGCCTCCTCAGCATCGGGAAGTTTAGCAAGAAAATGGCGTTCAATCTTTGTATAGAGCGTCAGTTCAACCTTTTTTGGATCAATCATCACAAATTTCACCTGAGATGGATGCTTTTTGTATAAAAGTGAGGTGATGATGGTGTTCAGTCCGACTGATTTACCCTGACCGGTAGCTCCAGCCATGAGCAGATGCGGCATTTTTGCAAGATCGGCAATAAAGGTCTCATTGGATATTGTTTTTCCAAGGACAAAGGGCAATTCATAGGTTGTACTCTTGAATTTATCGGTGCCAAGCAGTGATTTGATCGAAACTATTTCAGGGTTTTGATTGGGAACTTCAATACCAATGGTGCCTTTTCCAGGTATCGGAGCAATGATTCGTATGCCCATGGCTGCGAGGCTGAGGGCAATGTCATCTTCAAGGTTTTTTATCCTCGAAATCCGTACACCGGCTTCAGGTACAATCTCATACAGCGTAACCGCAGGACCAATGGTTGCCTTGATCTTTGCGATTTTAATGTCATAATTCGAAAGGGTTTGGACAATTTTATCTTTGTTTGCCTCCAGCTCCTCTTTCCTGACATTTACCGAATCCCCGCCATAATCACTCAGCAGATTAAGCGGAGGATATTTATAGTTTGCAAGATCAAGGGTTGGATCATAGAGGGTATCAATGGTCTGGTGCTCAATTTTTCCCACTTCGCGTGGCTCTTCAACGGGATTTTCAATCAATAGTTCGATGTCGGAGTGGCTTTCTGGCTTCGGTTCAGGCCTGGGAGGAACATCCAGATCTATTTCTGTCGGTTCCGGATCAATGCGCTCCTTCATGTAATTGACAGGCATTGCAGGCTCAACGGGAGGATCCTGAGGTGCATCTTCTGACAGCGGCACCTCATCGCGTGATGAATCGGAAACAGGTATCTCCCTCAGTTTTTTAGGTTTAAACCAGCGGAATGGCACATTGAAAGAAAGAATCAGGAAACTTAGGCAGGTAAAGCCAAGCAGCATGGCCAATCCACTGGTCCCCAGGAAATCGACGAGCCACAGGTTCATCTGGAATCCATAAACACCGGTAAAAATGTCATTGGACGGAGCCACCAGGCCCAACAATACCGGGAGCCAGATGATAAAGAAGAACCCATACTGGAAGGTTTTCCAGATCGGGAAAATCAGGATATGAAAAAACTGCTTCATCCCGGCAATAAAGAAGATGACAATGAAAAAGTAAGATGCGATTCCAAACCATTTTGTAATAAATAGATAGCCTGTCAATGCACCGATTTTCCCCATCCAATTTTCAACCGGGATTTTATTGTTTAAAAACCCGTTCAGTGTGAAATGTTTGAAAATAGTATCTGTAAAACTATAATCAGCCTGCCAGGATATGAGATAGGAATTGAATGAAAACAGAAGAAAAAATGAGATAATCAGAAAAAAAAGCCCCAGAATTCTTAAACGTTGTTCTCTTTTTGCCAAATACTGTTCAGTACGTTCTGCCTTTTCCTTGGGAGGCTTTGGCGTTCTTGTTTTTTTTTCCGGAACCTTCTTGGTTTGAATATCCGAAACAGGCAAAGTTTCCTGAGAGATGGGTTCATCTCTGGTTTCTTCCTTAAAGGTGTTTGATCTTGGCGGGTTAATTTGTCGGGCCATCTGATTTATTAATTACCCCCACCGAATTTGCTTTTCAATTCATCCTGTGTGGTGAGTGTGTAATCTGACGGGATTTCAAAATCTTTTGCGGGAAGACTCTTTTTTTCCACAGAGATCGCCGTGAACTTCATATTGACCTCCCTGTTTTTAAGGAGAAATTCCAATAAGACACCATCGATGTCCTTGTAAATTGGCTGATCAAAATTGGCCATTTTTGATCCAAGCTCGCTGGAATAAAAGACCTCAAAGGTGCTTTTTGCTCCGTCTTCGTTAACGGTGATTACAGCCTTTTTACAAGTATATCCTGCAATAACTTTTATTTCCGTTGATAATTCAATGGTGGGCGTAGCAGCTTCGGCCATCTCTTTTTCAATTTCAGCCGTAGTTTGCTTGATGGCATACTTCTGTCCCATCATATTCAAAAGCGCAACCTTGGTTTTATCATTGTAATCAGTGATTTCAACTGTGTTCATACCGCTCATTTGCAGGTCGGTCCTGGCTTTTGTACCGCGGATTGATACAGTAAGCATCTTTGGAAACATAGCCAGCTGGCTCTCCGAAAATTTATTATCGGGATAGGTGATTTTAAAGGTGATTACACCTTCAAAAGGCTTTGCAGACATGCCAGCATAAGAACTGAAAAGGGAAAGACACATTACAAAACTGAATGCAAAAAGAAGTTTTCTCATGGTTGAATTTTTAGAACAGGTGACAAAATTACTTATTTTACAAATCTGAGCAGCTTATTCCAGCGGATTTTTCCGTCAAAGATCGTTTTATTCGGATTCAGAGAGAGCCAGACAAAAACCGCTTTGCCTACCACATGATCCTGCGGAATAAATCCCCAGTAGCGGGAATCCATTGAATTATGCCGGTTATCTCCCATCATCCAGTAATAATCCATTTTAAAGGTATACTTGCTGGTTTCTATTCCATTGATGAAAATTTTTCCATCCCTGATTTCAAGACTGTTACCTTCAAAAACATCAATAATCCGTTCATAAAGAGAGAGATTGGTCAGGTTGATTGGGATGGTAACACCCGCTTTAGGAACCCATATCGGTCCGAAATTATCCACATTCCAGGGGTAGGTAGAATCAAAAGGAAAAATTTCCTGGTTCCAGTAGTTCTTTGGAATGATTACGGGTTCAATGGATACTACGTTGCTGTATTGTCTGAGTTTTTCAATCGACTCGTCGGATAACGTAAGTTCATAGGCTCCTTTGTTGTCAGTGGAGATGTTTTCGGTGATGTCTAATTTTTCGAAATTTTTCTGATTAATCGGGTCTCCATTGGTCCTTACGATGTACTTGAATTGCCTCTTCCCGGGGTTTTGTTCAGCTTTTCCATTGATGAACACGGTTCTGTCAACTATCTTTATCGTATCTCCGGCAATACCAATGCACCGTTTGATAAAGTTTTCGCGTTTATCCACAGGCCGGGCGATGATGTCGCCGAAATATTCTTTGTTGTTCCATACGGCATTGCGGCCATATTGCCTCACGAGATAATAGTAGCTGACATTACTTTGCAATTTTGATGAAAGGGTATCTCCATCGGGGTAATTGAACACCACCACATCCATGTTTTTAATTTTGGCCAATCCCGGAAATCGATAATAGGGCAGGTTAATCCACTCGAGATAGGATTTTGTGCTCTCTGTGAGCGGAAGTGTGTGGTGCACAAACGGAAATGCAATCGGAGTATTGGGAACCTTTGGGCCATAGCTTATTTTACTTACGAACAGATAATCGCCCACCAGCAATGTCTTTTCCATGGAAGAGGTGGGTATTGTATAGGCTTCGATGAGAAAGATGCGGATGATGCTGGCAGCAATGACCGCAAAAATAATGGCATCGACCCATTCACGTGTTGCCGATTTTTTTACAAGAGGCAGTTTTGCCGGGTCGGTATATTGTTCCTTTGCTGAAAATGCGAGATAGGGCAGGTAAAAGAAGGGGAACAGGGCCCCCAGGGCTTGATCAACCAGGCCATTTTTCCGGAAGCATTTCAACACTTCAACGATCATCAGCAGGATAACGAAGACATTGATAAAAGGGACAAGCAGGAATATGTACCACCACAAAGGTTTCCTGATGATCTGAAGCCAGATGTACCAGTTATAAAAAGGGACAAGGGTTTTCCATCCTTTTTCACCCGATTTTTCAAATATTCCCCACAATCCGACCATAGAAAGAATGAAAAGCAGGAGGGTAACAATCATGTAAAGGTTCATAAATATCAATTATTTTTTATCTAACGTAAAAACAGCGGTTTTCTTATTATTCTTTCGTAAATATTTGAGATTCAAGCAGATTTTTCATCTCAAAAAAACCTTTTTTCCCCTGCAGCCACTCCGCAGCCATGACGGCACCCAAGGCAAAACCCCTTCTGTTTTTGGCAGTATGAATGATCTCAATGATATCTTCCTCCGACTCATACCTGACGATATGTGTCCCAGGCACATTGTCTGTGCGATACGATTTGATACCCAGCTCCTCCGGGTTTTCAACCGTTTCGTGCACCCATTTCTCTTTGCGGTCGCTGTTTCGGATGATGTCATTGGCCAGCACAATGGCTGTTCCGCTCGGAGCATCCTGCTTGTGAATGTGATGGGTCTCTTCGATGGAAATCTCATAATCCTCCCAATTCGACATGATCCTGGCCAGTTTGCGGTTAAGATCAAAAAATAAATTAACCCCTATACTGTAATTGGGTGAAAAAAACAGGCTTTGATCTTTGTCAAGGCAATCCTGGCGTACTTTTTCAAGATCGTCAAGCCAGCCTGTTGTTCCTACGACAATGGGAATATGGGCATTAAAACAGTTGTAGATGTTTTCGACAATGCTGACCGGAGTTGAAAAATCAATGGCCACATCGGCTTCGTACAGTCTTTCCCCGTCATTTTCCCACTCTTCAAGGTTATCAAGCGTAAGCACGATTTCATGTCCGCGTTTCAAAGCCAGTTTTTCAACCTCCTGGCCCATTTTTCCATACCCCAGTAATGCAATTTTCATAGGATGATCTCTTTCTTTAAAAATGCAGGCTGAGTCTCAATCCTGCTGCAGGCTTGTAAGTAAGTCCGGTAGGCATCAGGGAGGGTTCAACCTTCATTGTCAGGTTATCGGTGATGTTAAAAGTGTACAAATGCGCATCAACAGCTGCATCTAAAATATTTACAGCATACCATAAAACGGTGATCAGAATGCTGATTTCAAGATTGCGACGATAATATTCCCGTGCAGATAACAGGTCACTCTTGTTGGGATATTTGTTAACGAGATAGCTGTATGAACCATTAAAATTTCCATAGGACGATTCAATATAGGCACATTTATAATTCAAATATTCATCTGCATTGGTGTAAATAAAGTAGGTCATCAGTCCAAACCCTGCATAGATGACCGGAATTTTCCAGTATTTTTTATTATATCCCTGTCCCAATCCAGGCAGGCATGCCGACATGATGGTCGCTTTGGTAGGAGAGTGTTCCTTTGACCGGGTGGAGTCGGGCAATTCAACGAATGTGGTATCGGATTGCGATAAGGCACTGAAGGCCGGGCAAAGAAGCAGAAGAATAAAAATAAAAGAGGCAAAAAGCTGCTTCATTTAGGAATCAAGTTTGGAAATGATCCTGTCGAAATCCTCATCTGATTTAAAGGTGATTTTGATGGTGCCGGCGCCTTTCCTGTCAACCTTCAATTCAACTTTTGACTGGAGTTTTTGGTGCAATGATGTCCTGGCCTTTTCATACCTGCCTGTTAGCTGGGTACCAGGAGTGCGAGCCGGAGAAACTTTAACTGTGCCAATTTTCCGGACCATATCTTCCACTTCACGAACAGATAACTTTCGTTCAAGGATTTTTTTGAGGATTACCAATTGTGTTTTTTCATCTTCAACATTGATAATTGTACGGGCATGACCCATGGAAATCAGATTATCCCTGACGGCGACCTGAATTTCATTCGGGAGTTTAAGCAGCCTGATATAATTTGAGATGGTGGACCTGTCCTTTCCGACTTTCTGGCTTAAATCTTCCTGCCTGATCCGGCACTCTTCCAACAAACGTTTAAAACCAATGGCTATTTCGAGTGGATTGAGATTTTCACGCTGAATATTTTCCACCAGCGCCATTTCGAGCATCTGCTCGTCGTTTGCAAGGCGCACATAGGCAGGGACTTCGGTGAGTCCAATGTGTTTTGATGCTTTGAGGCGCCGCTCTCCGGAGATCAGTTGGTATTTGTCATGACCGATCTTCCGCAGGGTGAGAGGTTGGATAATGCCATGTTCCTGAATGGATGCAGCAAGTTCACGGAGTTCCTGTTCATTGAATTGGGCGCGGGGTTGAAACGGGTTCGGCTCAATTTGTTCAATCTGGACCAACGCTACGGTCCCCGACATATAGGCGCCTGAAATTTCTTTATGGGAAATTCCCGTTTCGGAATGTTCAAGCAGGGCGCTTAAGCCTCTTCCCAGAGCTTTCTTTTTTCCGTGGCTATCAGACATTGATCTCTTTTTCTGCGTTAGTTAACTTGGTGAGGTCATTTTTCTGAAGAATCTCCCTTGCCAGATTCAGGTAATTAATGGAACCGGAGCTGTTGATGTCATGCATCATGATGGTGAGGCCAAAGCTGGGGGCTTCGCCCAATTTGGTATTTCGGTTAATGATCGTACGGAATACCATCTGCTGAAAGTGGGTCTTTACCTCCTCCACAACCTGTTTCGCCAAGCTGAGACGATTATCGTACATCGTCAGCAGGATTCCCTCAATATCAAGTGCAGGATTCAGCCTGGTTTGGACAATTTTTATGGTATTTAACAATTTACCAAGTCCCTCCAGCGCGAAATATTCGCATTGAACCGGGATAATAACAGAATCGGCGGCAGTAAGTGAGTTTACGGTAATCAAACCCAGAGATGGGGAGCAATCGATGATGATGAAATCATATTCATCCTTGATCCTGGCAATCACCTTCCGCATCATTTTTTCACGGTTGGGAAGATTGATCATCTCGATTTCTGCCCCGACAAGGTCGATGTGCGCAGGTAACAAATCAAGGAAAGGGGTGGAGGTGTTCAGGATGATATTCTTTGGTTCAACATCATCAATGATACACTCATAGATGCTGGTCTTAATGTTGCGCGGATCAAACCCAACCCCTGATGTGGCATTGGCCTGGGGGTCGGCATCAATGATCAATGTTTTATGCTCCAGCACGGCTAAACCTGCAGCCAGATTTATGGCGGTGGTCGTTTTTCCAACACCTCCCTTTTGATTAGCGATTGCAATTACTTTACCCATGCGGTATTTTAAACAAGTTCACAAAATTACATCGAAATAGCAACACCCGGCACAATGTTGAAAAGTTTTGAAAACAAACAACCTGTCCAGGCCGGACAGGTTAAAGAAAGTAAGTCTCCGGGAGTCTCAGTGACGGTCAGAATCTGAGGTCAGATCTTCAAATTCAATCGTGCGGCGGGTTGGTTTCTGATCTTCAACGGTTTCGACCAAAACTTCAGTTTCTGTTTCCGGCCGCTCAGGCGCTTTGCCTGTACGAATGAACTCAACTACATCGCTTAGCCCATTTGAAAATTTATCGAAATCTTCCTTATACAGAAAGAGTTTATGCTTCTCATAAAAAAATTTGCCCTGCTCGTTGTTAAAACGTCTTTTACTTTCAGTTATGGTGATATATTGCTCCTCCCCAACGGTAGCCTTTACATCAAAAAAATAGGTTCGCTTGCCAGCTCGAACAGCACGTGAAAAGATTTCTCCCCGTTCCCTGTCTTTGTTTTCATTTTCTTCCATTCTGTAGTCTGGTTAAATTATTTGTTCGATATTACTCAAATCAGTGAACGCAAAAATAAAAAAATTATTGAAAACAAAATTTTATTTCTTAATTCCGTAGATTTGCAACCACAAACATGGAATCCTAAGTCAGTTCTTTTTCATAAAATGATTATGCTGGGCAGAAGACATTATCGCATCAAAGTACTTCAGGCGTTATATGCCTATTTTCAGGGGGGTGAATCACGAATAGAAATTGCTGAAAAAAATCTGCTCAACAGCCTTGATAAAGTTTACGAATTATATTACCTCCAATTATCATTCCTTTTGGAAGTCATTCACTTCTACCGTTTCAGGATGGAGGAGTCGAAAAATAAATTTTATCCTACCCCTGAAGAGGTCAATCCAAGTTATAAATTATCCGAAAACAGGATCATCCTGCAGCTGCAACAAAATCTCGATCTTGCTGCCCAGGTAGCCAAATATAAGATATCCTGGACTGAAGAGCAGGATATGGTTCGGAAGGTTTACCAAAAGCTGAAAGCCAGTAAGGACCTTGCCGATTATATCAATTCAGAGGTGAGTTCCTACGAGGAAGACCAGGATTTTGCTGAAAGGCTGTTCAGGAAATTTGTAGCCAAATCCGGTGATCTGCAATCCTATTTTGAAGAACGCAGCATCTATTGGTATGATGATTTTGATGTTGCCGCCGTTTTTGTGCTGAAAACCATCAAACTGATGTCAGCGTCGTTTGGTGAAAAGGATTCTCTGACTTTTTTATTCAGCAAGGATCAGGAAGATGATCCGGCCGAAGACCGGAAATTTATTCTGGATTTATTTCGCAAAACCATTGTGAACAGTGAGTCTTCAGATAAACTTATTGATGACCGTACACGGAATTGGGAGCTGGATCGCATCGCCCTTACCGATATTCTCCTGATAAAAATGGCCCTGACGGAACTGACCAATTTTTCCCAGATTCCTGTAAAGGTAACCATGAATGAATATATCGAGATTTCAAAACAGTTCAGTTCACAAAAAAGCAAACTTTTTATCAATGGAATTCTGGATAAACTGGTCACAGACCTGACAACTGAAAAGAAGATTCGCAAAACAGGACGGGGTTTGATGACTTAATTGGAAATCAAGGAAAATATTTTTTTCAGATTCACGTTAGTAAGACCATACATCAACAATTAGATCGTGCATAAAATACTACGCAAAACTATTCTGATCTTTGTCTTTGGTTGCCTTGTTACCATGCAGGTCATTGCGCAGATCGGCGGCTACGGAACATACAAATTTCTTGGATATACAAATTCAGCCCGTATTGCCGCAATGGGAGGCAGTTTTCTTGCCATTAACGACAATGATATCACGCTCACGCAGGCGAATCCCTCCCTGATCACCCCAGCCATGAGCAACAATCTGGCAATGAGCTATGTGAATAGCCCGGGGGGCATAAATTATGGATTCGTTATGTACTCCTATTCATTCAGTAAAGTGGGTAGTTTCGTTGGCAGCCTGCAATATATGAACTATGGTAATTTCACCGGGGCTGATGCATCGGGAAATCTGACAGGCGATTTTTCGGCTTCAGAATATGCCTTGAACATTGGATGGGGCCGTCAGCTCTCTTCCCTGTTCTCAATTGGCGCCAATGGCAAATTGATCTATTCGCAACTTGAAACGTATCGTTCTTTTGGAATAGCAGTCGATGTGGCAGGTACATACACTTCAAAGGATCAAACTTTTACCGCCTCTGTTATTGGCCGGAATATCGGAACACAGATCGTTCCGTATGTTGCCGGGCAGTATCAGCCGCTTCCATTTGAACTTCAGATCGGGTTATCTCAGAAATTAAAGCATATTCCGCTTCGTTTTTCACAGTTACTTACAAACCTGCAGCGATGGGATTTAACCTATCTCGACCCAAGTGATCCAGCCAATTCACCTGATCCAATTACCGGTGAAGTCAAAGAAAAATCAGGAATAGGCAAATTCGCAGATGGTCTGATGCGTCACATCGTGCTTGGGGCTGAAGTGACGATCGCCAAAGCCTTTTCAATCAGGATCGGCTATAACTATCAACGCCGGCAGGAGCTCAAATTGACAAGCAAGTCAGGCCTCACAGGTTTCTCAATCGGCGCCGGCCTCAGGGTAAAAATGTTCAACCTGAGTTATACCTATGCCTCCTATACGGCAGGGCTGCCCCGGAATTATATTACCGTTGCTGTGAATCTTCAGGAATTTGTTAAAAAACAATAAGATTGCAGGTTTCCATTGATCCTCATTCAGGCTTTTGTTTTGGCGTGGTATATGCCATTGAAGTCGCAGAGCGTGAGCTGCGAAATAATTCCACCCTGTATTGCCTTGGTGACATCGTGCATAACAACATGGAGGTAAACCGGCTTAAACAGCTGGGACTTGTCATTATCAACAATGAGGATCTTGAAACATTGCACAACTGTAAAGTGCTAATCCGTGCCCATGGTGAACCACCTGAAACGTACAAAACTGCACTGCTCAATAACATTGAACTGATCGATGCATCTTGCCCCATTGTACTGCATCTGCAAAACATGATACACCAGGGCTACCTTGAAATGAAGGAGAAAAACGGGCAAATCGTGATCTATGGCAAGGAGGGGCATGCCGAAGTAAATGGATTGAAGGGACAAACAAATGGGACTGCCATCATAATCGGAAATGAACAGGATTTATCAAAAATCAATTTTTCCAGACCCATCAGGTTTTACAGTCAGACGACCAAAAGCATGGAGGGGTTTTATAAAATCACAAACCTGATCCGTGCAAGAATGGCAGCGGTGGCAGGAGACAGACCCTTTGATTTTGACTGGAATGACAGTATTTGTCGCCAGGTATCAAATCGTTCAGGGCAGTTGCGCGCCTTTGCTTCTAGATTCGACATAGTGATTTTTGTAAGCGGGAAAAAGAGTTCCAATGGCATGATTCTTTATCAGATTTGCAAGGAGGTTAATCAAAATACACATCTTATTTCAAGCCAGGATGATTTGAGAGCGGAATGGTTCTCGGATGTTGAATCAGTTGGAATTTGCGGTGCAACTTCTACGCCGATGTGGCTGATGGAAGAGATGGAAAGAGAAATATTGAAATTTGATCATTGAGATGTATCTGCAGAAGCTGACCTTGGCTGGTTTTAAAAATTATCTTCAGGCGGAATTTATCTTTTCCGATAAGATCAATTGTTTTGTAGGAAACAATGGGGTTGGGAAGACCAACCTGTTGGATGCCATACACTATCTCTCCTTTTGCAAGAGTTTCTTTACAAGTCTTGATACACAGAATATACGTCATGGCGAAGATTATTTTGCAATCAATGGTACTTTTCGGAAGGGGAATGATGCAACTGATTTTGTTCAATGCATCCAGAAACGAAATCACCGCAAGCGGTTTCTTATAAATAAAAAGGAATATGAACGGTTAGCTGATCATATCGGAAGTTTTCCACTGGTTATGATTTCTCCTTACGACCGTGACCTGATAAATGACGGGAGTGACTTACGGCGCAAATATATCGACAGTGTCATTTCACAATTTGATAAGTTTTACCTGGATGACCTCATTCAGTATAACAAAGCGCTGTTTCAACGAAATGCATTGCTGAAGTCTTTTCATGAACAAAATTATTTTGATGCAACTTCTCTGGAGATATGGGATGAACAAATGATCCGCCTGGGGGAGGAGGTGTTTGTAAAACGAAATGAATTTCTCCGGCAGTTTATTCCTCTTTTTCAGCATTATTTTCAGTTTCTCAGCAACGGTTCCGAAATAGTTGATATCAAATACCTTTCACAGTTTAACGGAAATTCCTATCGGGATGATTTTAAGGCGGCGCTCTCCAGGGATCGTGCAGCCCATTATTGTACGATGGGCGTCCACAAGGATGACCTTGAATTGATCCTGGATAATTTTCCGGTTAAAAAATACGGATCTCAGGGTCAGCAAAAATCATTTGTTATTGCCATGAAACTGGCCCAATTTGAATATACGAAGATGTTGAAGGGGTTTAAGCCCATCCTGTTATTGGATGATGTATTTGACAAACTCGATGATTTAAGGGCCTCTCAGCTTATCAAACTGGTCAGCGAACATAGTTTCGGCCAGGTATTCATTACAGATACCAGCAGGGAACGAATTCTGTCTATTTTTGATTCGATGACCATTGATCATGAAATTTTTACGCTTCCATTACCAATACCCAATGATTCCTTATCTTAGCTTTACAATTCAACTATGGTGAGACGATCGAACGAAAAGCCGTTGAAGGCTGCAATTGAAGAATTTCTGGATTCCTTTCATCTTCGTGATAAGCTGAATGAAACCAAGGTGATCCAGTCGTGGGAGAAGGTGGTTGGCCAGATGGTCGCTAAAAATACAAGTCAACTGCATATTCGCAAAAGGGTCCTCTTTGTAAAGGTCAATTCTGCTGCACTACGGAATGAGCTGTTGTTTGCGAGGCAAAAAATTATCCAGGCCCTGAACCGGGAGGCCGGAGGCACCATCATTGATGAAATTGTGCTGAATTAAAACGCCCCGAACACCTGTAGGTTCTGCTATTTGATCAGGCAGGAGAGCAGTTTTTCCCGCTCAACGAACGCCTCAAGTTTGTCGCCTATTTTAACGGGTCCCACACCGGCCGGGGTTCCGGTAAAAATATAATCTCCGGTGCGCACGGTCATATACTGAGAGATGTGAACAAGGATGTCATCAAAATCATACATCATCAGACTGGAATTGCCATGCTGCACGGTTTTTCCATTCAAATCAAGATGAAAATCAATGTTTTTCAGATCTGCGAAATGGGCCTTCGGAAGAAATTTTCCGACCGGGGCAGATTGGTCGAAGCCTTTGGCGATGGCCCAGGGAAGACCTTTCTGTTTGGCAGCATCCTGGATATCACGGGCTGTCATATCAAGGCCAATACCAATTTCATCATAATAGGTGTGAGCAAACTGTTTCTGAATATTTTTCCCGACCTTGTTGATTTTCATCACCAGTTCCACTTCATAATGTATTTCATGGCTGAATGGAGGGTAGTAAAAAGGTCTGTTTCGGATAAGCAGTGCAGTATCGGGTTTCAGAAAAAAAACAGGAGAGGAGGGAATGGCATTGTTGAGCTCCTTGATGTGGTCAACATAATTGCGTCCAATGCAAATAATCTTCATTTATATCAGCAGTTTTGTTAAAATAATTCAAGCTTGACAGAATCATTGTTAAACCCCCGGAGTTTCAGGCTTGTTAAAACCTTTTTGGTGGAAAGAGGAAATTCACCCTTCATCATCCAGTCATAGTAGGAGGGTTCATCCCTGAGTACCTGGGTAACAGCCTTGCCCTTGTGTTTGCCAAAATTAAAGACCTCCACGTTTTTATCATTGTACACGATGTGGCCAATGAGATCGACGGCTTTGGTTGCATATGAAAATGCGCTGAGTGCCTTGATATCATTGATCACGGGTTGGGTCAGATTCCCCTTTTTATCCTTAACCATTACAGATGAGTACCTATCAAGTTGTGCTTTCAGTATTTCATATGTTGCAATGGTATCAGCCTCGGCGCTGTGGGCATTGACAAGCTCTTTATCGCAATAAAATTTATAGGCTGCCCTGAGGTTCCTGGGTTCCATTTTGTGAAAAATATTCTGAACATCTACAAAACGACGGCCTTTCAGGTCGAAATCAATGTCGGCCCTGAGAAACTCTTCAACCAGTAACGGGATGTCGAAATGGTTGGAATTGTAGCCTGCCAGATCGCAATTTTCGAGGAAATGTGCCAGCTCATGGGCAACCTGCTTGAAGGTTGGACAATCCTTCACATCTTCATCTGTTATGCCATGAATTGCTACGACCTCCAGCGGAATAGGTATTCCCGGGTTGATCCGCAAAGTCTTTGTCTTTGAACTCCCGTCTGCATTCAGACGAAAAATGCATATTTCTACAATGCGATCGGTTGCTACTTTGATACCTGTGGTTTCAAGATCAAAAAATGCAATGGGCTTGGTTATGTTCAGTTCCATTAAATGAGTTGGTTGCTGTCAAAAGTTTCAAGGTTATGGACGAGGTTGGCCAGGAATTGACCTCCCAGAGCGCCATCAATTACGCGATGATCATAGGTGACGGATATCATCATCACCGGACGGATGGCCATTGTGTCGCCTTCAGGAGATTCGATCACTACAACCCGCTTTTTGATGGCTCCAACTGCAACGATGGCAGTCTGTGGCTGGTTGATGATCGGTGTGCCCATTAAGGTACCAAACGATCCGAGGTTGGTAAGTGAAATGGTCCCTCCGGTGATTTCATCCGGCATAAGTTTGCTGATTCGTGCACGTTCAGCCAGGTCATTTACCGATTTCACAAGGCCTAAAAGGCTTTTTTCGTGTGCATTGCGAATTACAGGGACGATCAGGTTGAAATTCGGCAATGAGACGGCCATGCCTATATTCACATTTTTATGGATGATCACCTTCGACCCGTCCACTGAAACATTCATCAGGGGAAAGTCCCTCACTGCTTTGGCAATGGCCTCAATGAAAATGGGTGTGAATGTCAGTTTCGCTTTCTCCCGTTTGAAAAACACATCTTTGTTTTTATCTCGCCAGTGCACAATACGGGCCATATCGACCTCTTGAAAGGAGGTAACATGGGGAGAGGTCTGCACCGATTTTACCATGTGACCTGCAATAAGCTGACGGATGCGATCCATTTCTACAATTCGGTCTTCACCGGGAATAACCTGTTGAATTGTGACAGGAGCCACGATTGCTGCCTCTTTGACTGCAATAGCAGGGCCCGATGACAACGGAGATTGTACCATTGGTTTGATCCCTTGCTGGCGGTCTTTCATGTAGTTCAGAAGATCCTGTTTGGTTAAACGGTCATCCTTCCCGGTTCCGGATATCGAATCCAGTTCTGAGAAAGAGATGTTTTCCTGTGAGGCAATGCTCCGAACGAGCGGGGAATAAAAACGGGTCCCTGCCGGTGTTGTCTCGGATTTATATGACTCAGGCTTGCTTTCAACTGGTGAAGGCATCTCCCTGGCCGGCTGATCATTTCCGGCAACATCGATGAGGGCAAGAATAGCCCCAACAGGAACCACATCCCCTTCATTGAAAAATTTCCTGATCAGTTTTCCTGAGGTAAGGGAGGGAATTTCAGTATCGACCTTGTCGGTGGCAATTTCAACCAGTGAATCGTCCAGGTTCACCATTTCACCTTCATTTTTTAACCATTTTGTGATGGTTGCTTCGATGACGCTTTCGCCCAGTTTCGGTACAACTACCTCATAATTTGCCATATACAAATGACTTTTTGGATTTATGCAAAGGTAATGTTTTTTCTTATTTTGAAACGTTCAAAATAAAAATAAGTTTTCACTGCCGCCCCAGATTCCTGTAGCCCTTGATGACAATGTTCAGATCATTCGTTAATTTGTAATCCCGTGCATATAGCAGGTCGAGCCGGGCAATTGCTTCATCAGGCATATGCTTATGCTTAAAGGCATCCAGCGGATTCAGGACCCCTTGTTTTATTTCGGGCAGACGATGCATCTCGAGTTCTGTATGGGGACTGAACCCAACCCATGATTTCCATGCGAAGAGAACCGAAAAAATATTCCGGAACAACCCGATTGGTTTTTTTACAAGGAACAGGAAAACAGGGTAAAAAATCAGTAAAGTAAGAGAAACCAGAAAATCAAGCATACGTTTGTTACGCCTGTTCGCTCGCTTGATAATGGAGTTGATATCAATCACATAAAGGTCGCCGGAAGTATTGATGGAATTGCTGCCGATAATTGAAAGACTTTCGGGTGGGGCGATTTTATAGTCAACCTGTTCATCTTTCAAATTTGACATCATGTCGATGATTACCTGGGCAGGTATATCTTTGGCGCAAAAAATAATTTCGTTGATCTTGTGAATGGTGATAATTTCCTTGATTTGGCCCATATGCCCAATAAATCCGTTTGCATTGCTGCGGTGATGGCGAAAGCTTACCAAACCTGTAAAAGCGGGATTCATACCGGTTTGCTGAAGAAGTTCAGAAACCCTTTCGGCCTCCTCTTTTTCCCCAATGATGACGAAGCGTTTATTTTTCTCATAATTCAGCCTGTATCCGTTGATATTCGAAAAATGCAGCATATACCTTACCGCAAGCATGATCAGGGTTCCCCAGATTGCCCCGAGGATGATTAACGCGCGGGAAAAATGATACTCCTTGTTTTGCAAAGAATATAAAACGAGAATGATGATCGTGCCGGCAGTCATCCCCTGAATAATTTTTCGTAATCGGATGGGCTTGTCATACCCGCCGCTCAGATAGATGCAGAGCAGCCAGATTGAAAGGTACATAGGGACCGCGACATACATAAATGTAAAGGGATAATGACCCCCATCGGGATAGATGAAATGACGCTCCCAGTAATCCTTAATAACAAGAATACCCAGCAGGATGAGAACAGTATCAGCAATTGGTATAATAATCCTTGCAAAGAACCTGGTCATAATGGAGATAAATGCCCTAAAATAGATTGCAAAATTGATCATCATTGAAAACGCCCTGGCATTTTCTTTTGAAAAATGCTTATTGGCAAATACAATCATGGCATTGTAAAATACGAAGACGTAGTTGAGGCTTCCCTTCTTGGTACTTTCCCCTTTATAATGAATGATGCGTGTCCCCGGGAAATAGTAATTTTTATAGCCGGCCTGGCTTATGCGGTAACTCAGGTCAATATCCTCCCCGTACATAAAAAAGTCCTCGTCAAGCAATCCGATCTCATTCAGAACTTTTTTTCTCAACAGCATGAAGGCCCCGGCGAGAACGTCAACCACATGCGTTTTATCTTTGTCAAGGTAACCAAGATGATAGGTGCTGAACAACCTGGATTTTGGAAAAAGCGAAGAAAATCCAAAGACTTTAAAGAAGGCGACGGAGGGATAGGGTAAACCCCGTTTACTTTCTGGCAGAAATTTCCCTTTTCCATCCAGCATTTTAACGCCAAGGCCTCCGGCGTCGGGATGTTCATCCATAAAGTCCACAACTTTCCGAAGGGTGTCATCTTCTACAATGGTATCAGGATTAAGCAATAGGATATATTCTCCCCTTGACTTTCTGATTGCCTGGTTGTTGGCTGAGGAAAACCCTTTGTTTTCTTTGTTCTCAATTAAAAACACATCAGGAAATTTCTCCCTGACCATCTTTACGGAACCATCAACAGAATCGTTATCTACGACAAATACCTCTGATTCAAGGCCAATAGAGGCATTTTGAACTGAATGGAGACATTGTTCAAGAAAATACTTGACATTGTAATTTACGATAATGATTGACAGTTTCATCCGGTACTTCGAGATTCGACGGTAAAGTTAAAGTTATTCAAACAAAATAAAAACTATATTACTCCTTCTTCAATCATCAGGACGATTTGTTCAATCATCTGATCTTCGCCTGCCGGATCATAATTTGTTTTCAGATTATATCCGAAAATTCTGGCAAGCGCCTGCCAGATAAATGCCGTAAAACCACCTCTCAGCTCTTTGACAATATCGAAGGTCGAATTGCCTGTTTCACGGTAAATCAGCTTGATAAGAATTTTTCCCTGCGAAAAGGTGAGATCCTTGATTTCATCTCCAAACTGGTTTTCCAGCTCCTTTTGAGCTTTTTTAATATACAGTTTTCGTTCCTTTTCTGTGCGGATGGTGTCGAGCACCGTTTTATAATACCTAAGTTTTTGCCCTGCCATTTTTGCGTAGGGATACACTTTTTTTATATTGTGTATCAGTTTGTTAAAACGTTTTGAATCCTGTTTTGACTCAACCCGGAAGGGAGGGAAAATAACCACGGGTTTGATGTCGACAAGGGCAACAGTGTCTCCGTCAATTATTTTAACAGGGGGGGCTATTTTTGCTGTGTCTTGCGCTGAGGCAAGCGTACAGTAAAAAACAATGAAAAAAATTGTAAGATTTTTTTTAACCATTGGCGTCCCGATACAATAAGATCTTCACTATAACGAAAACCAGGCCGGGTTTGGTATCATGCTACCTTTAACCTTGCCATGCTGGTCTTTTGAAATTTTTCAGCCACAAATGCAGCAGTTATCCTAAGCGATTTTGTGGCAGTTTTTGACGGTAATTCAAACATGGCGTCCGTCATGATTCCTTCAAGGATTGATCGAAGGCCCCTTGCACCAAGTTTGAATTCGATGGACTTTTCCACAACAAAATCCAAGGCATCTTCATCAAACGTCACCTTGATATTATCCAATTCAAAAAGCTTGGTATACTGCTTGATCAGTGAATTTTTCGGTTCAGTTAAAATTCGTCTGAGGGTATCATGATCAAGTGTATGCATGTAAGTGACAATCGGCAGACGGCCGACCAGTTCGGGGATCAGTCCAAATGCTTTCAGGTCAACAGGCGTGATGTATTGAAGGATATGATCCTTGTCGATGTTTTGCTGTTTTTTATCGGTTTTATAGCCGATTTTATTTGTTTGAAGCCGGTTTGATATTTTTTTATCGATGCCGTCAAATGCACCGCCGGTAATGAAAAGAATGTTCTGTGTGTTGATTTGGATCATCTTCTGCTCGGGATGTTTTCGTCCTCCCTGCGGCGGAACGTTGACGATTGATCCTTCGAGCATCTTTAAAAGGGCCTGCTGAACTCCCTCGCCGCTCACATCCCGTGTGATAGAAGGATTATCTCCCTTACGGGCGATTTTATCAATTTCATCAATGAAAACGATGCCCCGTTCAGCAGCTTCGATGTTGTAATCAGCTACCTGCAGGAGCCGGGAGAGGATACTTTCAACATCCTCACCAACATAGCCTGCTTCAGTAAGCGCAGTGGCGTCGGCAATACAAAAAGGGACGTTTAGTAATTTTGCGATGGTTCGGGCAAGTAAAGTTTTTCCGGTTCCCGTTTCACCAACAATGACGATGTTGGATTTTTCAATTTCCACATCGTCATCTTTGACCGATTTTGAATGGATGATCCTTTTGTAGTGATTATAAACCGCCACTGCAATGACCCGTTTTGCCTCGTCCTGACCAATCACAAATTGATCCAGGTGTTTCTTGATCTCGACAGGTTTCAATAACTTGAAATCGGGAAGATCGGTGTGTTTACCTGCAGCAAGCTCTTCCTGGAGGATAACCTGAGCTTGCTGTATACAATTATCGCAAATATGACCTTCAAGACCGGCAATCAGAATTTTGGTTTCACGCTTTTCGCGGCCGCAGAAAGAACATTTGTCAACAGATTTTGCCATGTGCGTTTATTAACTGTCCTTTTTTGACCTGACCAAAATTTCATCTATCATGCCGTATGCCAGTGCCTCTTCACTTGTCATCCAGTAGTCACGGTCAGCATCCTTAAGAATACGCTTGTATGGCTGCCCGGAGTGAAGGGATATGATTTCGTACAACTCTTTCTTTAACTTCTGGATTTCGCGGGCGGTGATATCAATGTCCGAGGCCTGTCCTTCAGCGCTTCCCATGGGCTGGTGGATCAGGATGCGGGAATGCTTTAACGCTGTTCGCTTACCCTTTTCACCTGCACACAAAAGGATTGCCCCCATTGAAGCAGCCATCCCTGTGCAGATGGTTGCCACATTCGGATTGATGTACTGCATGGTGTCATAAATGCCGAGGCCCGCATAAACAGAACCACCCGGCGTATTCAGGTAGATCTGGATGTCTTTCCGGGAATCTACAGATTCAAGGAAAAGCAGCTGGGCCTGAATGATATTGGCAACATAGTCATCAATGGGAACTCCAAGGAAAATGATGCGATCCATCATCAGTCGTGAAAATACGTCCATGGTGGCAACGTTCAACTGCCGCTCTTCAATGATGGTGGGTGAGATGTAATTTGATGAAATGGATTTATATTTTGCAAGGGTCAGGCTGTTAATGCTTTTGTGACCGATGGCATATTTCGAAAATTCGTCCATGTTATCTAATATTAATAAATAGATTAATGTGTATGACCATGGTCATGGTCATGGTCGTGACCGTGTTCATGGTCATGTTCGTGACCGTGTTCGTGATCATGTTCATGTTCGTGATCATGCGGATGTGTGGCAGAGGCTATTTTGATGTATTCATCGTAGGTAACCTCTTTATCCTGAAATGTAATGTTCCCTTTGAAGTAATCCATCAGCTTTCCGTTGTACAATTGGTCATTGATCCGCTGCACCTGTTCTTTGTTCTGCATAAAGGTGTCAATGATGGAATCATAGCGTTTTTGCATCTCAGGATCCATATCTCCCATGTTCACCTGTCGCAGCATGTAGGTACGGATATAATTCCGGATGTCTTCATCCTTCACTTCGATATCATTCTCCTTGATCAGTTTGTTCTCAATCAGCTGCCATTTCATCGAATCGGCAAAGGAAGCATAGTTTTTTTCAATCTCCTCAGGCGTGTATTTACCGTCGTTATGCTCAACCAGCCAGCGTTTCAGGAATTCATCCGGTAACGGCATCTCTGTATTTTTCACCAGCGCTTCTGTTATTTGATTGAACAAAAGTTTGTCGGTTTCTGCTGAAAAGCTCATGGATGCATCTTTTCTGACCTGTTCCCTGAAGTCTTCTTCACGCTGCAAGTCAAGACCAGGATATACCGAATTAAAAAAGTCGGCATTCATCTCGGCCGGTTCAACGGCTGGTTCCTTCGATTCTTTCGCATCCCCCTCCTCGGTGGTTTCAGCTACAACTACTGCATCATCTGTTTCTGTTGGAATTGGTTTTCCAAATCGATTGCGGGTATCTTCAATATATTTGTTCACCATCTCGTCATCTACAAGAATGGTGTACTTCTCAATGCCAAGGTCCTTTTCGACCGGGATAGAAAACTCAGGCGCAAGTCCAAGATCAAAATAAAACTCAAAAGAGTCCTGGTTCTCAAAATCGACTACTGGGTTTTTTTCCAAATTTGGAAGAGGATTCCCCAGAATGTCAAGCTTTTCATCTCTGATGTAGTTCATAAGGCTATCCGAAATCAGCTTGTTCACCTCATCAGCAAGAATGGCTTTGCCATACATTTTTTTGATCAGGCCAGTCGGGATATGCCCTGGCCGGAAACCCGGAATATTCGCTTTTCTTTTGTAATCTGATATTTGCTTTTCTACGGCTGGAGCATAATCAGCAGGGCCAATCTCAATTTTCAGCAGGGCAGTCAGTGCACTGGTACTTTCTTTGGAAACATTCATGCAATCTCTGGTATTGGTTATAATAAATAATTAGTGCGGATGAAGGGACTCGAACCCCCACGCCCGAAGGCACAAGATCCTAAGTCTTGCGCGGCTACCAATTACGCCACATCCGCATCGGGGATCTTCCTTAAAAAAAGGACTGCAAAGTTACACTTTTTTCGGATTGCTATTTCAACGAAGCCAAAGCTGCCTCATAATTTGGTTCCTGTACAATGTCGGGCACCTGCTCGCTGTATATTACCTTCCCGTTTTTATCAACCACCACAACAGCACGTGAAAAGAGTCCGGCAAGCGGACCATCGGTGATAACGACACCATAATCCTTGCCAAAGCCGGTGTTACGCAGTTCTGAAAGGGAGATGACATTGTTCAATCCTTCTGTGGTGCAAAAACGCGCGTGTGCGAATGGAAGGTCTTTGGATATGCATAATACAACGGTGTCTTCGTGTTTCTGCGCCTCAGCGTTGAATTTCCTGACGGAAGTGGCACATACTGCCGTATCGAGGCTGGGGAAAATATTTAAAATAATTTTTTTATTCTTAAATGCAGACAACGCGACATCTGAAAGATCTGTCTTTGTCAATAGAAAGTCAGGTGCATGTTCTCCTGCCATGGGAAGTGTGCCAATTGTATGAATAGGATTTCCTTGTAATGCAATGGTTGCCATAAGTTGAGTTTTTAAATTAGTCTGCAAAAATAGCAAATTGAAATATTTCCCGACTCATCTCGTTAAATTCTTTGTCAACAATTATTATACAAAGCAATATTTGCTGCTGTTTTTACGCCAAAATTATGTCGGTCGCATGAAAATATACCGCTTTTTGACGGTAGTCCTATTTCTCTTTTTGAAGCCTTGTGCTTCCCCGGCTCAGGAGATGCTGGGAACTACACTCGGCAATTATGCCGGTGTCAATAGTATGCAACTGAATCCAAGCGCACTTCACAACTCAAAGAGCTATCTGGATGTTCAGCTGACCGGGCTCGATCTTTTTTTTCAAAATAACGCACTTTATATTTCGAAATCCGATTACCGGTTCACAAACTTTTTTAAAGCCGGATATGAATGGCCCATGCATATAGAATATGATTCTGTTGAACTTCGTCCATTCTATCGTTATGATAATGCCCGGAATAAAAATGTGTTCGTTAACACCAGATTGAATGGGCCGGGAGCCATGCTGATATGGGGCAATCATGCTTTTGCCCTCACTACCAGCTTCCGGTCGGTTGCATCATTGCACAATATTCCTTATGACCTGGCGAACTTTGCTTACCTGGGGCTGAACTATCGCCCACAACAAAATATCAACTACACTGACAACAAGCCATTTACGGTTTCCGCTATGGCATGGGGCGAAATTGGCCTTGGTTATGCCTATACATTTACCTCAAGAGGCTTTAATCGATGGTCGGCCGGTATTTCAGTTAAACGGTTGTTGGGAGTTGGAGGAATGTATCTGGCCTCCAGCCAGCTGGATTACATTGTTCCGAACGATACAAGTGTCATGTTCAACAATCTCGATGCAGAGATTGGAATGGCCCTGCCGTTAAGCTACAATGTAAATGAGGCCAACCTTGAGCCATTGTTTAAGGGAGGTGGTTTTGGGTTTGACATAGGCGTAACGTATCAGCGGCTTGCCCGCTGGCAACAGAATGATTATTACAGCGCCCTGTGTGCCCAGCCGTATGAAGATTATATTTACAGGATTGGTGTTGCCCTGATTGACATCGGGGGGATCAGGTTCAACAACAACGCGGTGAAGATGAAGATTGACAACCGCAGCACCTATTGGGAAGGGATAACCAAAATCAACTTCAGAAATATTAACCAGTTGCTTGACACGATCAGCTATCAATTTTACGGTGATACCACCTCTGCATACCAGGCCGAAAAATTCATGCTCTGGCTCCCGTCAGCGCTCAGCGTTCAGTTCGATTACCATCTTCAGAAATACTGGTATGTCAATGCAAGCCTTATTTATGGCTTTCCTTTGGCCAAAGGTTCGCTGGCAAGACCTGCTGAACTTTCCATCACACCCCGGTATGAGACCAGCATCTTTGAAGTCAGTATGCCAGTAGCATTGTATGATTGGAGTCAGGTAAGGGCAGGATTGGCCGTAAGGGTTTATGGCGTGACCATTGGAACTGAAAAACTCAGTGGATTTTTCAATTTCAGCGATTTTTCCGGTCTTGATTTTTACTGTTCCATTAAATTGTTTTTCAACAAGGGAAATTGCAAAAATAAGGGGCCGGTCCATTGCGGCACCATGGAATCAAAGCCGATCCGGTATTAAACCTCCGACATTCTGACATCCTGCGCGTCACGCAGGGCATTTCCCATCAGCATAAAGGCAAGCACCATCACCATAATGGCAAATCCGGGCAATATGGCCAGGTAGGCATAATCCAATACGATATACCCGTAATTTTCTTTGATCATGGAGCCCCATGAGGGAACAGGAGGCTGAACGCCCAATCCAAGGAAACTTAACCCAGCCTCCATGAGAATCGCCGAGGCAAAATTTGCTGCGGATATTACAATAACAGCAGCCATGACATTCGGAAGGATATGATGAAAAATGATGCGCAGGTCTGAAAAACCAAGTGCCCTCGCCGCTTCAACATATTCCTTTTCCCGGATACTTAAAATCTGTCCGCGGACGACCCGGGCAACCTCCACCCACATGGTAAGTCCGACGGCGATAAACACCTGCCAGAAACCTTTTCCCAATGCGAATGTGATGGCAATGACCAGCAACAGCGTAGGTATGGACCAAACGACATTGATGAGCCACATGATGAGATTATCGACCCACCCACGGTAATATCCTCCGACAGCACCAATGAATATTCCAATAACCAGCGAAATAAGGACGGAGATCAGACCCACAGAGAGACTCACGCGGGTGCCGATCATCAGCTGACTGAGGTAATCGCGTCCGAAGCGGTCGGTGCCGAGCCAGAAGGTTTTTTTTTCGGGCGTGCCGGTCTGGCTCGCAGGCAAGGTCTGAACAAGCCCTGCTTCCCCCGGGAGGGATCCAAATTCAATAAAATGCATTTGGCCGTTTTTCAAAGAATAAGAACGAACGGGAATGTACTGGATATGGCTTTTCTTCCCTGAGATCATGGTTTTTAACAGATTGCCATCTTCAGGCAACCTGGTATCCATGGTTGGAAGCATTAAAACTGAAAAACCAGGCTTTTTAAGCCCCAGCTCAAGATATTGATCATTTGCGAAGGGGGTGGAATCAGGGGTGATCAAATATCCGAGGCAAGCTATAAGGACTGACAGAACAATGAAAATCAATGATCCAAGCCCAAGTCTGTTTTTTTTGAATTTTATCCAGGCCAGCGCAGTGGGCGAACAAGAGGAGATCTCCATATGTTTTTTAAAAAACATGCTGAATGGGTAAATTGTAATTTGTCATCTTTGTTTTTTTTAGTACTTTTGCAAACCAGTACATGGTGGTCGTAGCTCAGTTGGTTAGAGCGATAGATTGTGGATCTATAGGTCGTGGGTTCAAGCCCCATCTTCCACCCAAAAAAGGTTGCCATCGGCAGCCTTTTTTTATTTCAACTTCCCTTGAAACTTTGCAATGTAATCTTCCCATTTTGTAGTTAAATAGGCATCACTGCCAAAGTAGGAGAGGATTGCTTCAAATTCTTTCGCCTGATGGAATCCTGGTACGACAGTTATGGATTCTCCTTTTTCATTTAAAAAAACATACGAAGGATATGACATCTGATTACGCAGCAATTCATTGGCAAGCTGATGCGTGCTACGTTTAACGGTCGGATTGGGGTTTACAAGTTTTATCCCATCGATCATGATCGTATCTTTTCGTTCAGCATCCAGCTTGACACAGTAAAAATGATCAGGCATGTAGTCGGCGATCACAGGGTTGGCAAAGGTTTCCGCATCCATTTTCTTGCACCAGCCACACCAATCGGTATAAACGTCAACAAATATCTTCTTTGGACTTTTCGGATTCTTTTTATTCAGTGCATGGGCCTCTTCAAAAGTGTACCATTTGAATTTGGCCTCCACTGTTGACGGCTTCTTAGCTTCCTGTGCAAACAAAAAGTTCGAACATAAAAGCGAAACAAAAATAACCGATATCAACAAAATTCGTTTTTTCATAAGTATATGTATAATGTCATTAATTCGTCATTCGTCATTGGTAATTGGTCATTGGTAATTGGTCATTGGTAATTGGTCATTAGTCATGTCTTTCCATCTCCCGCTTCATATCTTTTTGCTTCAGCGACTCTCGTTTATCATACGCATGTTTTCCGCGGGCAAGCGCAATTGTAAGTTTGGCCAACCCTTTTTCGTTGATGAACAGCAAAACCGGGATGATGGTAAATCCTCTTTCCTTGACCTTCACCGCAAGTTTTTTCAATTCGCGTTTGGTGAGCAACAGCTTACGGTCGCGCTTAGGCTCATGGTTATAATGGGTTCCCATGGAATATTCAGCAATATGCATGTTCCTGACAAAAAGCTCCTCACCTGTAAATGTACAATAGGCATCGGCAAGAGATGCTGTGCCATCACGGATTGACTTGATCTCTGTGCCAGTCAGCATGATACCTGCTGTAATCTCCTGCACAAGGAAATATTCATGTGAAGCCCGTTTATTGCGTATGTTGACCGATTTTTCCATCTATTTTTTTTCGGGCATCAACACCACCCGAACATAATGGTCAGGTTTGAAGTTGGTAGCCGATACCTGTTTCAGATCATCAATGGTAATTGCATTTACACGGTCGTTGTAATTTGTGATGGATTGAGGAGAATCATGGTTGAAATAAACCGATTCAAGCTTCTTAAGCCAGAAATCATTCTTTTCCATATTGGTTTCCCTTGCGCGAATCAAGGCCTCCTGTGCTTTTTTCAAATCCACCCCGGTAGGTCCGCTCTTCCTGAGTTTCTTAATCTCTCCAAAGACGGCCTTGGTAAGTTTGTCCGCAGTTTTTGGAGAACAACCAAACATGACAATCAACTGAAAGGTTGATTTTGGATATTGATCCAGGTTCAGCATGACCTGGGGAGAATAAACCCCGCTCATCTTTTCACGGATGACCTCAACCAGCTTGATACCAATGATTTCCTTGATCATGTTCAAACAAAGAACATTTTTTTCATTCCACTCAATTTTTTCCGACATAACGAGTCCGACCATGCCCTGCGGATCGGTTCCCTTGTAAACAGTGAGGTTCGTTGCACCATCGGCGAACTTCGGAGAGGTGTCTTTCCATGTTTCATTGCGGTTTAACGCCGGAAGGCTTCCAAAATACTGCGCTATCATCGGGGCAATGGAGTCGATGGAGAAATTTCCAACAAGGAAAAACCTGAAATCACTGGCATCGGCAAACCGGTCTTTATAAATTTTAAAAATTTCATCGAGTTTTACTTCAGAAAGCTGCGCCGGAGTGGGAAAAATCACCATCCGCTTGTACCCCGGATAAACAACCTTGAAGAGCGTGTCATAAAAGGTCATCATGGGGCTGCTTTTCATGAATTTTACCTGATTCTCCATCTGCGACATAAAGGCCTTGAAGGCAGTAGTATCTTTACGCGGTTGATCGAAATAGAGATAGATCAGCTGCATCATTGTTTCAAAATCTTTGGGTGTGCAGTTTCCGTTAAAACCCTCTTTGACATCTTCAATGTATGGATTGATTTGAATATTTTTTCCCTTGAGCTTCTTCTGAAGTTCAACATTATCAAAGTTGCCGATCCCGCTCATGTCGATCACCTGAGAAGTATAATTGGCCGACATGAATTCCTGGTCAGGTACCAGTGAATGACCACCCGGGCTATAACCAGTAATGAGTATCTCGTCATTTTTGAAGGTGGTCGGTTTAAGCACTACAGTGATACCGTTGGATAATTTCAGTTCGGTAAATCCAAGCTCTTTGTTTTCTTTCCGCTCAGTGATTTTTCCAGGCTGCAAAATTCCATTTACCAGTGGTTCCTCCCTGAAATTGTCAACATAAGCTGTTAAGGGAGCTGTCTTCGACTGTTTGATGATGGTGACCACCTCGTCGGTGGTGGGGACCTTTACATTTTCTTTTTCAGGCGCCATAATAACGAGCGCCATGTTGTTGTCGGTTACCCATTTTTTTGCCAAAGCATTGATATCATCAATCTTGATCTCAGGCAATAAGTTTTTCAGGTATTTAAACCGCTTTTGTGCCCCTGGAATGGCTTCATTGGAAAGATAATTGCTTACATATTCACTGCAAAATTGTGACGATTCGGTCTTGTCAAATTCCTTGGCTGCCTTTTCGTACCGGCTTAATAACTCCTCTTTCTGACGGTCAAGTTCCGTAGATGTAAATCCGAAACGCTTCACCCGCTCATTTTCAGCAAGCATGACCTCCAGGCTTTTATCGATTTGGCTCTCTTTGGCCATCGCATTGATCATAAAGGCATCTTTGTTCCGTGCCAGGAACTGTCCATAACTGGAACCGGCAAAAACATAGGGCGATTCTGGCTTTTGCGAAATTTCATTGAACCGGTTATTGAGCATCCCTGTATAAAGCTCAGCCATTATCTTCTCACGGAAATCTCCAAGGTTCTTTTCCACCGTAAGGGGATGTTTGTAAAACAGCAGGACGAAATTGTCTGTTGCCTCTTTGTCTGTAGTAATGGCAATAAGCGGTTCGGCATTGTCAGGAAGGTCATAATTGACCCGCTCCTTAGGGGCAGCCGGGTTCTTCAAACTGCCAAAGTGCGCCTTGATTTGGGTCTCAGCTTCTGCTGTATTGATATCTCCGACAACAATAATTGCCTGCAAATCAGGGCGATACCAGTCGCGATAGAAGTCCCGCAGTGTTTCATGTTTGAAAGACTCAATGACCTCCACTTTGCCAATTGGAATCCGTGTAGCATAACGTGAATCTTTGAAAATTATCGGAAAGAATTTCTTCATCATGCGGTCCTGCGCTCCCAGTCCGAGTCGCCATTCTTCAACAATAATACCACGCTCTTTATCAATCTCTTTCCCATCAAGTACTGCATAATGAGCCCAATCTTCGAGAACTTTGTAACCATTTTCTACGAGGGTGGTATCGTCTGTCGGAAGCTGCAGCATATAAACGGTCTCGTCAAAACCTGTGTATGCATTGATATCAGCGCCAAATCGTACCCCGGTCTTTTGCAGGAAATCGATCAGTTCGTTTTTTGGAAACGTTCTGGTGCCATTGAAATTCATATGTTCCATGAAATGCGCCAGCCCTTGCTGATCATCATTTTCAAGAATGGAACCGGCATTCACGACCAACCTTAATTCGACTCTTTTTTCAGGCTTTTCATTCCGCCTGATATAATAGACAAGGCCATTGTCGAGTTTACCGATTTTAACATTCGGATCTATGGCCACAGGGGTGGCGAGGTCCACAACAGTCTGTTGACTGAATGAAGCAAGTGTCAGAAAGATTAAACCGCTGATTATGAGCGATTTATAAATTAAATTTTTCATAGGATTTGATTTTAAAATTACCTTATGGAAACCAATGCAAGTTTACCAATTTTTTATCAGACACCCAAGTGAAACATGGAAGTGAAATTCCGAAAATCAAAGCTTTAAGTTGATTCCACACAGAAAATTGATCATGGCCTGTGGAAAATACCCATTGATCTCCTGGTATTTCCCTCCAACGTAATAGGGGTATACCCAAGCATTGGAAACATACTTTTGATTGAAGAGGTTGTTCACAGTCAGGTTTATCCCGATTTCTTTAAAGACTTTTGTTTTGATGGTATACGTCGCACTGATCCCATTCACAAAGTAGCCATCCAGTGAACGGCTCAATGTGCTGGTGTTATCGATGAACTGCCGCCCGATATATTTCGACTGAAGGCTGAACGAGAGCTGTGGCACCGGGCCATAGGTGATGACGCTGCCGATGATCACATCCGGTGAGAAGGATAGGTCTGTTTCACCATGGTAGATGGTATCCTGGCCGATCGGATTCCAGTCAGCATCGTAGGCATCAACATATTCTGTAAAATTTTTTATTTTGTTCCTGCTGAAGGTGGCGTTGACCGACCATTGCACTTTTTTTTGAAAGAGCTCGATGGCTGCATATAATTCAATTCCGGCGCGATAGCTGCGTGGTACATTTACCATAACGGCCTCACCCACATTGTTGATTTCACCTGTCAGTACCAGTTGGTCATGGTAATACATGTAGTAGCCATTTGCGCCGGCTGAAAAGCCTGGAAGTTTGAAATTGTATCCCAGTTCATAGTCATAGAGGGTCTCTTTTGCCGGCATCCGGGCAGGATCAGCATCTTTGTAATTGTTGCGGCTGGGCTCACGGTTTGCGATGCCGAATGAAAAGTACAGGTCGTTTTTCTTATTCAGCTCAAAGAATATTCCTCCTTTCGGATTGAAAAAGTTAAACGTATGCAATTGATCGAGCGAACGAAGGTCATCAAGGGTTCCTTCCATCATATAACTTACAAAACGATACTGCACGTCGGCAAATAAACTTAGTTTGCTGATCAGCTGGTAGTTCGCCTTCAAATAAATATTGAAATCTTTTTTCAATCCGGTATTCGAATACCAATTCCTTTCGCTATCGCCGTTTGATGCATATTCTGCCCATATGACCTTGCCGAAATGCCGCCCGTAATATCTGTTCCAGGCTCCGCCCAAGGTGATTTTAAGTTTATCAGGGAGGGAATAATTGGTTGAAAAGGTGATTCCGCAGAAATCGTTATCCATCATTTTACGGTTGATTAAATCAGTGGTCGTAATTGTATCGCTCCCGATAATAACATCGTTCAATGCGTAGGAAGAAAACGACGCGGCCTGGTTGTAGTTTTCATAATATCCTCTGCCTTTCGTATAATGTAAGGCTGCATTGAGATTCCAGTTACTGGCGAGTTGCTGTGAAAAGATCATCTGGTAATTATCCTGTTGATAATTGTCGGTCTGATTGTCATAGTAGGCAATCTTCCCGCTTTTGTCGGTATATTCACCTGCCGGATTGTAGGTGCGGTTTGTGGCCAGCGAATCTTTCGGAACTCCTTCCCAAGCCTGGTAGGTACGTTCAAAACCGGAGAAGGTGATGAGCCTGATGGTTGTGCTTTTACCATAATAGCCGCCGGATAAATAGTAGGATTTGAGGTTTGAAAATGCACGGTCAATGTACCCGTCTGAACAGATGTAAGATAATCGGCCATCCACACTGAATTTTCCGGAGATCAATCCGGTGCCAAAGTGCAAGGTGGATTTGAAGGTGTTGAAGGATCCCCCGGAAATATCCAGTTCCCCATATGGATCCTGGTGCAGATCGGAGGTCAGGAAATGGATGGAAGCGCCAAATGCGCCAGCTCCGTTGGTCGAGGTCCCAACTCCGCGCTGTACCTGGATGTTTTCTGCCGATGAGGCGATATCGGGAAGGTCGACAAACCAAACTCCCTGTGATTCCGCATCATTCAAAGGAATACCGTTGATGGTGACATTGATGCGAGTAAGATCTGTTCCGCGAATGCTGATTCGTGAATATCCGACTCCATTTCCGGCATCGGAGGTTGCAACAGTCGATGGGGTCCCCTGTAGCAGATAGGGTATATCTTTGCCAAGATTCGCGGCCCCTATTTCTTTCTTGGAGATAGATGAATAAGCAGTCGGATATTTATCATGGGCCCTGGTGGCAATGATATTCACCTCATCACCCATCAATATGGTCCCATCCAACTCAATGTTCACAGTGGTGTCGTTTTGAAGGTCTAAAAAACGTTTTTCATTTTTGAATCCAATGAAGGAGACCGTGAGGACAATTTTTCCCTTTTTAAGATTTGAAATCGAATAGTTTCCAGTTTCATTTGAAATTGCAGATACAGGCTTTGTTTCAAAAGAAATATGCGCGCCTGCCAGGGGTTTGTTTTTCAGTTTATCCTTAATTACTCCGGAAATTGTGAACTGAGCGGTTACAGTGTCAGCAAGCAGGATAAACACCAAAATTAGTGTGATTACAATGGTTTTCATGATCTGTTAATTTCCTACGCCGGCATTATCCGGATCAGGTTAATAGGGTATAATCTCAGCCCTTGTATTAAGGCACCCCCTTTGGAGAAGTATCGGTGCAAAATTATTAATTTTTTCACCATTTCCATATCCCATCATCCCATCATTTTTTTAACTTTGTATAAATATCACCTCATGAAATTACTCATCATCAACGGGCCAAATCTAAATCTACTGGGAACCAGGGAGATGGACGTTTATGGAACCCAGCCGTTCGAAATCTACCTGAAGAAATTACGCAAGTATTATCATGAGCTTACGATCGAATATTTTCAAAGCAACATAGAGGGTGAAATTATCAATGCATTGCAAAAAGCGGGTTTTCTGTATGATGGGATCATCATCAATGCAGGAGGATATACGCATACCTCCATTGCCATTGCCGATGCAATAAAGGCCATCAGCAGTCCGGTTATTGAAGTTCATATTTCCAATACGTTTGCACGTGAACCCTATCGCCACACCTCGTTTCTGGCTGCAAACGTCAAAGGAATCATTATTGGTTTTGGAATGGAATCATACAGGCTTGCCATCGAGAGCCTGCTCCCGAGATTGGGCTGATCTCTATTTGGTATAAAATTTAGCCATGTTGAGCTGGGAAAATTTTCTTTTTCCTTTCAGGTAATATTCAACGACAATATTTTTGCCATAAATATCCTGCATGGAGCCATGCTTCAGGGATTTTCTCTTTTGTTTTGTTTTCCAGAATGTCCGGTAGAAACTGAAATGTGCCTGGGTCACAGCCCAGAAGTCCTTAAAACCAGCCTGGAAAAGGAATTTCATTGCAGCAATGCCATCGAGGAACAAGCGGACGGTAAAAACTCTGAAAATGCGTTCTTCAGGAAGATTTTTGTAAAGCAGGTAGAAGTTGTTGCGAAAATTCAGGTAGGTTTTTCTCCACGAAACTTTGGGTAAGGTCCCGCCCCCGATATGAAACACAGTTGAAAACGGGCAGTACATGATTTTATAACCGTTGTTTTTAAGCCGCCAGCAAAAGTCGATCTCCTCCATATGGGCAAAAAAATCATCATCAAGTCCGCCCATTAGGTGAAATAACTTGGCCTTCACAAACATACAGGCGCCGGTCGCCCAAAATATTTCACTGATTTCATCATATTGACCGTGATCCTCTTCAATGGTTTGGAAGATTCTTCCGCGGCAAAACGGATATCCGTATTTATCAATGAAACCACCGGCAGCACCGGCATATTCGAATTTTTTCGGTTCATGAAATGACCTGATTTTTGGTTGGCAGGCCGCAATCATTTCATCCTGTTCCATCAGCTCAATAACAGGTTTAATCCAGTTTTCAGTGACTTCAATATCAGAATTCAGCAGGACATAATAATCTGAATCAACCTGCCGGAGTGCAAGGTTGTAGCCATTGGCAAACCCTCCATTGGAAGGGTTCTCAATGATCCGGACTTCAGGATAGGTTGATTTTAAAAATGAGACGGAGTCATCAGTAGATGCATTGTCGGCCACAATAATTTCAGCGTCGTCCTTGCTGTGTTGGATCAAAGTTGGCAGAAACTGTTCAAGATACCTCCTGCCATTCCAATTCAAAATAATAACAGCAACACGCATTCTCCGAGGAATTACCAATGAAAAATAAAAGATGACGTAATCAAACCCGTTTCATCTACAAAACGGTGTAAAATTACGAATTATGGGCAGGTAATTTTAATTTTTAAATTTTATTAATTCGGTAATTCCCAATAATCCTGCTCCATATCCCCCCAGGCACGGATAACCTGGGTATCCTGTATGTCAAGGGTTGAGTAAATCCTGTTTCGCAGGTCAATTTTCCAACGCTGATTGTTGATCTCGCCTGTTGCATCTGAATGCATCAGGATAAAGTCGCTGGTCACCATATCCGGAGAGTAAAAAACAAATTTTCTGTTTCGCTGGTTGTTATTCATCGTGTAGTATTGCCAGATCTCGTAAGGGTAATTGCTTGGTTCATTGTATTGGGTACTTCTGGTATTGGGGGGGCCATATTGAAGATATACGCGACCGCGGTCAGTCTGGTAACCCTTCTTAACCGGGGTTCCGAAATTCACCTGAACCTTGGTTATCTGATCGTTATAGTATTTCCAGGCCATCTCAGGATTGTTTTGATCCCGTTGTAGCCACATAGCGTAAAAAAACCGCTGCATGGTAGCCAGATCAGCTTTTTTCAACGATTCTCTGATAAATGATTTCTCAAATCCGGTGGCAACAGGGTAGATGCTGTTGATATATTCCCTGAGCGAATCAGCATTGGTTATTTTTTCTACAAAGGTATTGGCAATCTCGGTGGAGGGGATGTCGCTCAAAGTCATCTTAGCTTTGGGATTCATCCGTTGGAAAAACAATTTTTTTGAAGCGATCAGTTCATTTTGTTGGTTTCTGGCTTCCACAACCAGGTTGTAGTTTCCTGAAGCCAGGTTTTCGATGGAGATTTCTGAAAGTAAAACATGGGTGTTCTTTGGACTTTCTTTTTTGCTGCGGGCGTAATCAGCCAATTTCAAATTGCTTTCAAATGATTCGAGGTAGTATGACAAGAGGAACTTCTGATTTACATCAACAACTTTATCCATAAGGTATAACTCACAATAAAAGGTCATTTTTGATTCGTTCTCAGGAAAAAATGTGTAAGTATATGGAATGAGGTCGAATCCGCTTTTTGTTAATATATTCGGAGTAGCAGATTTGGTGTAGGATTTAACAAGCTCAATGCTGGAAAAGGAGGGCTTGTCTGAAGGAAAATCGATGACGATAGACTGGCTGTATGGTAAAGCCGGTACGGACTTGTTTTTATCAGCAAGTTCAATTTCAAAATCATAGGAGCCATTTGGGATAGGAATCCTTTGCTGGTCAACGAAATGAAAATTCGTTTTCGTCGTGTCCTCAATTTCAGAACTGCTCAGCTCATATTTCTTAAATGCCTTGATTTCATTGTTCTGTTTGAAGGTCATTAAAATATTGACCGTTGCCTGGAACTTTCCATTTTCTTTCTGAATAAATTTCACACTATTCCCGGCAATGGAGAGATAGGTCTCGATATAGGGGCCCTCGGGTGAATCGAAAGTAGCATAGGTGAGGAAGGCCCATAGGTTTCTGGCTTGGGATGTGACAGTGGTGAAGGCCAGGATAAAAATCAACACAACAAAAAGAGACTTTTTCATATCATGAATGTATTATGTAAAACGGTGGTTTTATGAATTCACAAAGATAGTGGTGACAGGCAGAAATTCCAAGGGAAATCGCCAAGTATTGGTTTGCGAGGGCTGAAATGGGCACTATGAAAGGCAGGTTAATTTTGGCAGTTTCCAAAATATGTGTACTTTTGCCCCGGAGAAATGGCAGAGCGGTCGATTGCGGCGGTCTTGAAAACCGTTGATCTGCAAGGATCCGGGGGTTCGAATCCCTCTTTCTCCGCAGCACCCATTCTGAAGCCCTTGTAAACAGTACGTTTACCAGGGCTTTTTAACTTAGAGAAGCGCTGAAAGGTATTATATGACCAGAGATTGGAAATGGGTGTTTTTCGTAAACTACTGGTGGGCAATATGTTATTGAGTAGCTTGGTTGTTTTTTATAACAAACATCTTTTCCGAAACGACAACATCTCCCTCCGAGTTTATTCCCCTGAGCCGGATATAGTATTTTCCAGGTGTGTCAGGCGCTTTGAATGAAATATTGGCAGTACCCTCATCATTTACCTGAACCGCAGGATTCCAGTACAACGTATTCCGGGAATCGGGAAAATTGACCAAATCAGGAGCTTTTTGGATGTGTTCATCGCATTCTTGCAAAAATCTGTAATTGACAAAATTTCCGGAGGTTGGCAGGTCGATTCCAGCAAAGTTATTCTTTTTCGATACAAAGCTGATGATCCCCCCATAGGTGACGTTTCCTTTGATATAAACGGCATTCACGAGTTCAACCCGTTCAATTTCAAGGGGCGACATCGCGAGGATCTTTCCAATGTCATTCACAGCAACCCAGTCAACAAGGACAAGGGGTTCATATTGGGACATCTCGGCTTGGGTAATGTATGAAAATCTGAAGCGTTTTTTGCCCTGAACCTTTCTTATATTCACAATTACTGGCAGCTCTGTAAAATAGTCCTCGAGTGTGGGAAGTTCAATGTATTTCTCCATGACAAGTACTCCGGATGGGTTTCCATAGAATGAGCTGGTGATTTTTTTCGGAACAGTATCATTGGAAATAATTTTTTCCCTGAAGATAGATGAAACCCTGGAATTAACGGCAAGCGTATAGGCGGCCCTCTTTTCGTCCTCATTCAGTGAGAATAGGGGATATGGAAGATTTATAGGCCTGGAGCAGAAATCATTGTCTATAAAAATCTCCGGTGTTATTTCTGGTAAGTCGTCTGCGCTAAGAAAGAGATCCCTGTTTCCGGCATAATCCGGCAAAGCGAAAAAGAACCTTCCGGATGAATCTGTGCGCATTACGAGAATATCTTTGTCTCCGATGATCGACAGATTTATTTTGGCTTCACGCAATGGTTTCCCTGATTCTTTCGCAATTAACTGGCCCGACAATGAAATGCCCCGGGTTTCGGGAAGATACACCTCCTCTTTAGAAGTATTCGTATTGGTTTTAACCAAAAAATTCCGATTCTCATACGTTGCTTCAGGTATGACGGAAAGGCACAATCTGGAAGGCATACCTTTATTGTTGCTTCCATTTATAGTTAAACGAATCTCCTCCCTGGCGAAATAGGTGCTTTTGCCTGATATGAAATTCAGAACAGAATCTCCCGCATGCATATTCTTTTTTTCTCCAGCCAATTCAGATGTGTCTGCTGCATCCTTGCCTTGAAGAACCTCCGTTTTATAAGGATTGACGATCTTCAGCATGATAAATTTATATTCATCGGTAGAGCGGTTGCGCATAAAACGGGTATACAATTTCAGGAAGTAAATTCCCGAGATGGTCTCTTCAGGGATTTCAAGGCATCCCTGGCCCATGGAATTATGCACCAAATATTTCCGTCCATCTATCTTTTTTCCGTCAGGAGTAACCAGTTCACAATATAATATCCGGCTGAGTTGCGCTGGGTTGTTATCCCCCGAATTAATAACAAGGGCAGAGAAAAATAATTTTTCCCCGGCCACATACATGGTCCTGTCGGTGCAGGCAACTATCTTTTCTTTAGCAGTATTGACAGAAATATCCTGTGATTTCAGCTCCGGGAATACCAAAACCAATGACAACAGGACAAGATAATATCGAATAAAATGTCTTTTCATGCTAATTTGGCCAAAAGTCTGGTTTAACAATTGTACCGCCCAGCAAACGACAGTCGATACATTCCTTGTTCAGGATTCTAAGTGCGCCAACCTCATTATAATAAAAGTAAATTGGATATTCCCATTTGAAAAACTCTCTCCAGCCAAACATTCCCAGGCTTTCTTCTGAGCAGAAGTTATAAAAAGTCAGTTTGATCCCCGCAACATCATGATAAAAATACCTTCTTGCCGACTCCGAAGAGGCATAAAAACACCCCAGAACCACTTTTTCAGGATTGCTCATATTCAGCAGGTTGCCTTTAATGGCCAATGGTTGCTTTTCATAAAGCCCACCCTGTTCATTGCTGTTGATTCGCATCTGCTCCCAGTAATTATAGGCTTTTTCACTCAGGGCAAGTTGGCGGACCAAAATACTGTACATAATCCCCAGACGTGAGGTTTTTCCATCGATACGTTGCAAAGGGTACTGCCTGTATTTGTTTTGGGTAAGGCTCTTGGTGGAGAGGGTAAATACATTCTTTGACAAGCCGGTAATCCAGCATACTTTGTTTGTATAATCAGGGGGGTCTATTTGATGCATTGCACCATCATAATAATATTCAAAGGGATGGGCGGCATGGTATTCCCAGGTTTCTATAACATCCCATTTATAATACCGGCTGTAGTCCCCTTCAGCATTCAGGTCTACGTAAAACTGCATGACCTCCTGTGAAATTGCAGGATTGGATGTTGGAATAACTTCAATAGCATAATAAACAGAATCCAATCGCGGGCACTTGAACATGGTATCGAAGGAGGATTCAAGCAGATCTCCGTCAGGGGTAGTTATCTGGATACGATAGGATGTACCGGGGGTAAGATCAGCCTGCCCCATCCAAACCTTGTACAATCCAGGCTCGAATTGAGTTAATTCAAAATCATTTCCTTTGTTATCCTGGATCCTGCCCTGGCATCCCTGAACTGGAATGTATTTTGGAGATTCGACCGGGGAGGAGAGGGAAACTTCTACCTCCTGCCAACCTTCAATATTTGTTACCCGGCCTGATATGACGTATTTACTCACGGCGGTGTTATCAATCTGTGGATCAAATGCCTTGACACAGGAAAAAAACAGCAATAAACTGAATATCAGAATTGTATTTTTAATCCGAGGCATAATTTCCAAGTTTAAACAACCAGGTGATGGTGAAAATTGGTACACCGATCACAGAATATTGGTAGCTTTTAATTTTTCCATTTTCCAGTTTGAAGTAAACCGAATAGGGATTTTCCCGGCCGGTTACATTGTAAAGGGTGAATACGAATGAATTATGAAGAAATTTATTTTTTTTGAGATTACCCTCGATGGTCAGAGAAAGGTCGAGCCTGAAGTAGTCGGGGATACGGTATTCGTTGCGGTTGGAATAATCAACATAGGGGATTCCGTTCAAATAGTACACCGAAAGGGGGTATGTGACTGGTCTGCCTGTTTGGTAAGTGATGATACTGGAGGCAGTGATTCTTCGGCTGAAATGGTAAATAACAACTGTATTAAGCACATGTGGAATGTCGTAGTTTGCAGGGTAGGAAAGGCCGTTATTGATGCGGTCCCAGGGTTGATCACCGTCCACCTTTACAATTGAGCGCGAAAAGGTGTAGGAGATCCAACCTTCCAGTTTACGACCGCTGCGCCGAAGCAGGAACTCTAACCCATAGGCATTCTGGTTCCCCGGTAAAACATTCGTCTCCACAAGCGGATTACCAAGAAAATCAGCCCCATCGGTGAACTCAGGGTAATTGATCGTTCGCTTATAATAGAATTCGAGAGAAGTTTCCCACCCATTCTTTGGAAAGGTACGGAAAACCCCGGCTGAAATCTGGGTGCTCCTGGCCGGCGGAATATGGTAATCAGCCAGCTTCCATTGGGAATTCGGCGACAGGGCGATGGTGTTATTGAGTACGAAAAGATTCTGGTGCATCTGGTTGAAGGCGATTTTTACTGTTCCATTCGCATCCGTACGCATGATTACAGAGGCGCGGAAATCCGGCTCAAAATACCATTTGATTGCTTGTCCATTGTTAAAATATAACGTGTCATTGATGTACCGTGGGTCTTTGGGGGCACCTGAATTATAGGTGTATACAGTCCTAGGCCCAATTGGGTTAAAGAGTGTAAGTCTGAGCCCGGCAGATATGTTCATCCATGGAAGAACATCATAGGAATCGGATAAATAAAGTGCACTTTCAATGCCCTGATCAATGCCAAGTTCAACGGGAGTACGCAACGATTTTTCACCATATGGCAACACGGTTCCCCTGTTAAGTCGGTAAAAGGTAAGTCCTGCACCGTACTGCAGCGTATTTTTGGAATTAAGGTCATGCGTAACATCGGCATTGATCCGGTAATCGCCAATACGGTAGGAATGCTCATAAGAGATGGATGGTTCCTGCTGATCAATGGTGTTGAAGGCGTACTGAGAGCCTGTTATTGAAAAGTTAGCGCGTATGGCCGTGCTGAAATAATGGCTTAAATTGACCGATACTCCATTGTTGGAGTACTTGTAGAAATTCAGATCGGCAAGTTTGAAATTATCCTGACTGTGATATACAAAAAGGGAAAGTTGACTTTTTCGAAAATCATAGTTGAATGAACCGGTGAAGTCGTTGAAGCCAGCTGTGCTGTTACGGATCACAGGGTCGTCAATCTGCCGGAGGATCCAGTCTGAAAAAAGGTAGCGGCCACTAAGAAGGAATGAACTTGTATCCTTTTTTAATGGACCTTCCACTGAAAGGTTTGCTGCTATGGGACTGATACCACCACGGGCGGTGAAACGTTTGCGGTTCCCCTGCCTGCCGATAATGTTGAAGACAGAGCTAAGCTGTCCACCATACTGAACTGGAATATGGCCTTTGTAAATTGAGAAATCTTTCACGATATCTGCATTGAATGCAGGAAAAAAACCAAAAAGGTGAGAGGTATTGTAAATTGGTATTTTATTGATATAGAAGGCATTCTGGTCGTAATTCCCGCCTCGTACATTCAGCCCGGCTGAACCTTCCCCAACAGTGACAATGCCCGGTAACAGTTCTGACACTTTCAGGATATCACGTTCTCCCATCATCATTGGAATCTCCTTGATGGCTTTGGCAGAGATCTTTTCCAGGCCGGGATCCTTGAACCGGAAATTCATCTGTTTGTCACCAAATACGACTACCTCCTTCATCTGAATGGCTGATTTTTTCATCTCGATGCTGAATGCCCCGTCTGAAAGAACTTCAAGCAAATATTTTTGCGTCTCCAGTCCCATGAATGCAAAAACTGCGGTGTAACTGCCGGGTTTCAGAACCATACTCAAAAGGCCATTCTGGTCGGTGGCTGTGCCCGCATTGATCTCCTTCAGGTACATCGTGGCCCCGATGAGTAGTTCGCCGGTCTGCTGCTCCGAAATCTTTCCGAGAATGGTAACCTTGGAATTGCTCCCTGCAACTCCTTTTTTTCCAACCCGGATCGTTTGTATTACATCAGCCTTTCTTCCTGTAAGATAGCGTTCTTCACTTTGGGTCAGGGCCCTGGTCCCCTTACCGGAACTGTCAGGTTGTACCTGGTTCATCTCAAAACGAGGCAAACCTTCCGGAAGTATTTCACCGGGCATCACAATCAGGTCATGATTCCAGACAGACACCTCGAGCCCTGTTCCCGCCAATGCCTTTTTAGCGGCAGACAGGATGGTGATGCTGTCTGCTTCAAGGGTCACCTTAAGCCCTTTTACCCAGGATTCCTGAAAATAGATCCTCACTCCGGCCTGATTGTAAATATAATCGCAGAATTCTGTAAATGGCAATTCCTTTACATGACAGGAAATCAGTGTGTCCGGTCCCTTATCCTGGGGGGGATAGCCAAAAAATATCAGATGAATTAATAGCAGCAGTTTCATCGCTTACTTGAGTTTTCCTATATAGTTGACCATCTCTGCCATCGTCTGGTCGGAGGATTTTTTTACTTTGACTTTGTTCTTACGAAGGTAACTTTTTATCGCTGCTCTTTTTTTTTGGTCAAAAAGCCGGATCAGACTTCTTTTACTGGTAAATGGTTTTAGCTGCCCGTCAATAAAAATGTATGTATCCCTGATGGCTGGACTATAGATATAATTGTTCGAACCGATGGCATCATTCAGATTCAGAGTTTTTCGCCAGAAATAAAGAAGCCGGGTAGGCCCGTCACCCAATACCTGGTAAAAACACGGACCATTCTCTAGCTGGAAGAGTTCAAAATTCATTTTACCAATACGAAAGCCATTGAGCCATGCTTTTGAAACTTCCAGGACATTCCAGGGATTGTTTTCGTTGGCATATTGGATCAAAAGCTGCTGATTAAACAGGTCGTAATTCATAGCAATATCATCGTAGCTTTTTCCTTTAATGATTATGCTGCCCGTAGTAAACAAGGTTGAGGAAAAGAACTGATGACCGCTGGTGCCGGAAGGAGAGAGATAGTCATATTTTTTTCCATTGTAGAGTGTTTGATCCAGTCCGTAAACCTGGTCCAAATCCATAACAACATCCTGTGATGAGATTGTTCCTGAAAAAATGAAAAGGCAGGTAATTAATAATGAATACTTTAAGCTTTTCATAGCGATTATTTCACAAGCAGCAGAAAAATGGATTATAAAGATAGGGGTTTATTCGACAGCATAAATATATATATCACTATTATCCGGCTAAAACCTGATTTTCCTTTTGTTCACTTGTAACTATCAAACAATCAGGCATAATCACATTAATTTTAACTTTTTCAAAAACAGACCCCTCTCATGTCAGGGCGAATTTT
>Ga0247840_10000905_pt1 | contig 59651 bp, 62 predicted proteins | sample LaCruzMarch2015__FD_192404 | JGI IMG/M metagenome (GOLD analysis project Ga0247840, IMG submission 192404) | Freshwater microbial communities from meromictic Lake La Cruz, Castile-La Mancha, Spain - LaCruzMarch2015_17m | ecosystem: Environmental > Aquatic > Freshwater > Lake | place: Spain... | reverse complement strand
CCCCTTCATAGTAGCTCTCCCTCGTATTAATTTAATAATTTAAATTATATACAATTCGGTAGCTTTTTTCTAATAAAGTAGGGAATTTTGTTTGCCATAAACTATCCTTTTTAGTTTACCAGTAACAATGTTTCTAAGGTGCTTGAGTCTACGGGGGTGGAGGTGTTTGTAAATAAGGTTAATATTTCGAGTGAGGAATTAGCAATGGAATACCGATTTGTTAGTTCTCCCACTATTCGTGTTAATGGGAGAGATATTCAAATGGATGTGAAAGAAAACCTTTGTGAGTCCTGTGGAGACCTTTGTGGTGATACAGTAGACTGCCGTCTATGGATATACAATGGTGAGGAATACACAGTGCCTCCTAAAGCGATGATTGTTGAATCAATACTTAAAGAAGTATATGGTGGAAATAGTCATACGGAAGATAAACAAGAGGGTATATTCATTGTGCCTGATAATTTAAAAAAGTTTTTTAGGGCATTAAATACTAATCAATCCGAGGCAAATCAGGCAGATGAAAAATGCTGTAATAGTTCAAATAGTGGCAACTGTTGTTGAAATGCTGAAAGCAAAAGTAGCAAACTTAACGATTTGATAAAATAGTGGAGGGGGATTATATTGAGTAATTCAAAACATAAGGTAGCCTTTATTTGTGTGCACAATTCCTGCCGTTCACAAATAGCAGAAGCACTTGGAAAACATTTTGCGAGTGATGTGTTCGAAAGCTATTCTGCGGGAACCGAAACCAAACCGCAAATAAATCAAGATGCAGTTAGACTAATGAAAGCCATTTATGACATTGATATGGAACAAACTCAACACTCAAAGTTGTTAGTTGAAATTCCTCCAATTGATGTTGTTATTACAATGGGGTGCAATGTTAGTTGCCCATTTTTACCATCAAAATTGCGTGAAGATTGGGGACTTGATGACCCAACAGGGAAAAGTGATGAGGAATTTAAGGTCGTAATTTCTACCATTGAAACAAAGATAAAGGAATTGGCTAAAAGGTTAAGTTAAATCTATCCCGTAAACTTATATGCTTTTAGACTAAACACATCGGCAACTTTTAGTAGAACTTAAGGGCGTGAGCATCAAGGAGCTATTACCTTTATGCTCACGCCCTTTTTTGCTTAAATATAACTAAAAGGAAATTGGGGTAAAGTTTGACAAATACTCTGATGTATTGTATTATATTTAAATATAAATGGTTATAGTAAAATATAAAAGTATTATGAAGTCTACTATGAGTATTACTTCACGGTTAGTCCAATAGGATAGCAAAGAATGATAATAGTTACTACGCTGTTGACTATTGTACTAGGAACAGTATATAATCATAGAGCGTGGTGTACGATATGTCCGATGGGGACAATGGCACATTATGTTTCAAAGACAGAAGACTCTAAGAAGAGAGCAAAGCACATATCGTTTATAACGGATACATGCGTTGACTGTAAGCTTTGCACAAAAAGTTGCCCAATGGCAATTGATGTACACACTCATAAATGTAGTGGAAAGGTGTTAGACGGTGACTGCTTAAAGTGTAATGTGTGAGTGGAAAAGTGTCCAAAGAAATTACTTATATTGTCTAAATGATTTGTACAAAATGATGATAAGGCTGCGTTAATGTATTTAGGAGGCTTTGATTATGATTAAAATTAGGATACTAATTGTTGATGATGAAAAGCGAATAAGGGATATTATCGAGGAATACATAGGCACTGAGGGGTTTTTAATAGATAAAGCGGCTGATGGTCGAAGTGCTTTGGAATTGTTCAATAAAAATGATTATTCCCTTATAATCCTTGATGTGATGATGCCATTTATTGACGGTTGGGGTGTATGCACGGAGATACGTAAGACTTCAAAAGTTCCAATTATAATGCTCACCGCAAGGGGCGAGGAATATGATAAACTTTTAGCTTTTGAGCTTGGCGTTGATGATTACATTGTAAAGCCATTTAGCCCAAAGGAGCTTTTAGCAAGAATAAAGGCTATTATAAGAAGAAGTTACCCCGAGGTTGATAATACGAACATACTGAACTTTGAGGGGTTAAGGATAGAAATTGATTCGAGAAATGTCTATGTCGATGGTGAAAGGGTCGCTCTTACGCCAAAGGAATATGAGCTTTTGCAGTTCTTAGCTAAAAATCCCAATAAAGTTTTTTCCAGAAATAACCTTTTGGACAAGGTGTGGGGGTATGATTTTATGGGTGATGACAGAACAGTAGATACTCATATAAAAATGTTACGTGAGAGCATTGTGCAGTATAGAAAATTTATTGTAACAGTGTGGGGTACAGGGTACAAATTTGAGGTGTCAATATGAGAAGTATAGGCTTTAAATTATGGGTATGGATGGTCGCCTTTGTTGCGTTGCTTTTAATTTTGCTTTGGATGTTTCAGATTGTTTTCTTGGACAGCTTTTATACATCTATGAAAATGTCTGAGCTGAAAAAGGAAGGCTATAAAATAACAGATCTTGTTGCAAATGGTAATAAGGAAGAGGCTAAAAAGCAAATTGACCGTTTATCGTATGAAAATAATGCAAGCATAACTATAATAGATATAAAAGGCAATGAATTATATGCATCAGCAATAACTGACAGTATGGGCACTATGAGTATGATGCCTATGTATAGAAATGCTGTTGTTATTGATTCTACAAACAATGTTTTATCTGGAAACGAGGTTAATGTAGAATTAACACACCCTCGTTTTGGAAACAAATTTTACTTTATAGGAATTCCAATTAAAAGTAATACAGGCGTTATAGGCGCATTTATTATGAATACTCCGCTTGCACCTGTAAATGATACTGCAAAGATACTGCAAAAACAGCTTGGGATTATAACTATTATACTATTATTTATAACAGTTATTTTTGCATATTTTCTATCAAGAACCTTTTCTAAGCCAATACTTATTATCGCCAAAACTGCTGAAGATATATCAAGCGGTGACTATAATTCACGCATAAAAATAAAATCTAAGGATGAAATAGGCAGGTTGTCTGAAACTATCAACAATATGGCAAGAGGCTTGTCAAAGGTCGAAGGGTTACGCAAGGATTTAATTGCCAATGTATCTCACGAACTTAGAACTCCACTTACTTTAATTAGAAGCTATGCAGAAACAATTCGTGATGTTTCTGGTGAAAACAAGGAAAAGAGAGATAATCACCTTGACGTAATTATTGAAGAGTCCGAGCGTCTTAGCATGGTGGTTGATGATATTTTGAGTTTGTCACAGATGCAATCTGGAAATGTAGCTTTAAATATTTCTGAATTTGAGATTAACAATTTTATAAATGGCATTGTAGGTAAATATGAGCTATTAAGCCAAAAAACAGGCGTGAAAATTGTGTTTGAAAATAATAGTAAAGTAATTGTAAAAGCAGATGAAGAAAAGCTAAAACAGGTTTTATATAACCTTATTAATAATTCCTTTAATTATACAAGTTCAGGTGGGCAAATAACAATAAGCGCAATTGATGTTGAAGACACAATTAAAATATCAGTTAACGATACAGGTACAGGTATTCCCGAAAGCGAGCTTTCAAGTATTTGGGAAAGATATTATAAGGGAAATAACAAGATGGGAACAGGGCTTGGACTTGCAATTGTTAAGAGTATTTTGGATGCGCATGGTTATAATTATGGTGTCGAAAGCACATTTGGGGAAGGCACAAGTATTTGGTTTGAAATAAAAAAATAATTATAAAGTTTTTTATATTCTATCATACTTCTATCACATTTTAGCTTTATAATGAGATTGTAAGGTTAACTGAAACTAAAAATTTAGAAGAGGAGTGTTTAAGCATGAAGATTAAAAAAACTATCGCAATTACATTGGTTGTCGGCGTTATAGGTGCTATGGGTATAGCCTATGCTGCAACTTCAAAAACACCTGCTGAAATTACATCGAGTTTAACAGGGAAAACTGTTACTGAGGTAAATGCAGAACGTAGCCAAGGTAAGACTTATGGAACAATTGCAAATGAGGCTGGAAAATTAGATGAGTTTCAAGCACAGATGTTGGAGGAAAAAAAGGCTAATCTAGACCAAAGGGTTAAAGATGGTAAACTAACACAAGAACAGGCAGATGCAATTTACAACAACATCAAAACTAATCAGCTAACCTGTGACGGCGCAGGTTCAGGACGTATGGGCGGACAAGGCTGTGGAGGCTCAACAGGACAAGGCTGTGGAATGAACGGTGGCGGTCGTGGCAACGGTCAAGGCTTTGGCAGAGGTAGATAATTTTATTAAAACTATGGAGAGATATTAATAATCTCTCCATATAAATTATTATTAAGGGGTGGTTTTGTGAGTAATAAAGTTATTAAGATTGTTAGGTGGTCAATACTTGCAATTTTCTTGATTTGGCTAAGTGTAGCTGCATATTTACATCAAACTCTTGGTGGAGGGGTTGCACCATCAATTCATGCATTGTGCCCTTTTGGAGGACTTGAAAGTTTGTACACATTCTTTGGGTCTGGTACATTTATAGCTAAGATTTTTTCAGGCACTTTAATACTATTTGCTATAACATTAGTGCTTGCAATAGTGTTTAGGCGTAGCTTTTGCGGTTTGCTTTGCCCATTTGGTGCATTGCAGGAATTTTTTGCAAAGCTTGGCAAAAAGATATTCGGTAAACGCTTTGAAATACCAAAAAATATTGATAAGCCATTAAGGTTTTTAAAATACATAATACTCTTTATAACTGTATTTTATGCATGGAAAACAGCAGGTCTTTGGATGGCACCCTATGACCCATGGTCAACATATGCTCACTTGCCAGAAGGACTTAGCAGTGTATGGGCAGAATCAGCCGCAGGATTAATTATTTTAGTTGTAACCATTATTGGCTCATTGCTTTATGACCGTTTTTTCTGCAAATATCTTTGCCCAATGGGTGCGCTGTATGGAATTATTGGCAAGATAAGCCCATACAGGGTGGTAAGAAACGAAGATAAATGTATCAATTGCGGACTTTGTACAAAGAATTGTCCTGTTAATATTGATGTTCAGCATACTAAGGAAGTTAAAACAGCCGAATGTTTAAGCTGTCAAACCTGTGTTTTAAACTGCCCTAAGGTAGGTGCTTTGGAAATGAAAGCAGGAAAAAATACAGTTAATCCTTTTATTGCAATTTTACTTGTTCTTGCCTTATTCTTTGTGCCAATATTTATAAGCCAAGCATTTGGTATTTATAATCTAAAGCCTGAAAAACTAAAAGCAAGCGAAACGCTAAATCTTGAAAATATAAAGGGTTATATGACGATTAAAGAGATAGCAGAGCAAACTAAAATGGATGTGAAAGAAGTTTATCACGCATTAGGAATACCCGAAAGCGTGCCTAAGGAAACCAAAATGAAGGAAATTAAAAATATTGCACCAGAGTATGATTTTGAAAAACAAAAAGAGTCTAAATAGAAAAATATCTTGTCATAAGCTGTTTTGCCAATGCTAACTTTAAGTAGCAAAAGGCAAACAGCTTTTGTCAGTTTTAATATTGTGACTATGTAATTATAGCATAACCTATAAGGGTTAAGGTATTACCCTCCAATGCATTTGATGAATAAGTGGTGCCAATACGAAAATAGTTGTCAAGCTCTTTAATTTCTTCTGGCTTAAGCGGTCGGCGACTGTCAATGAGGCTTTTGTATTCGTCGATTCTTTTTAAAAGAGTATCCATTCGCTTATTCCCTTCATCAAATCTTAGTTTACCTATATTATATCTTAATTTTAATAAATTTACAACAGAAAAGAGTATTACAGTTGTCACGACAAACGCATGAGATGAAATAAAACTGTAATATTTTCACTGTATGAAATATGATATAGTCAATTCGAAAGGGTTGATTATATATGGAAGAATTGTTAACATTCTTAAATTGTGTACCGGATAAGCGGGAACAATACAAGGTATTGCATAAGTTAAAGGACATCATTGTAATCGTGTTGTTTGCGAAGCTTGCAAACGCTGATGATTGGCAGGAAATACATCAATTTGCGGTCATCCACGAAACTCTCCTGCGTGAATATATTGAGCTTGAAAATGGCATACCGAGCCATGATACATTTGAGCGAAATTTTGCCGCTGTTGAGCCGGCATACCTTCAAGCATTACAGACGAAATTCAATGAAATGCTGTCAAGCGGCGAGGGACAAAAATTGCAAAAAATTCTTGCGATAGATGGCAAAACACAATGTGGCAACGGCAACAAAAATCAGAAAGCCAACCATATAGTAAGCGCTGTGGATGAAAACGGGATTTGTTTGGGACAAACATTAGTGCAGGAAAAGTCCAATGAAATCACGGCAATCCCAAAACTTTTAGACAATTTGAACATCAAGGGGCAAATTGTCACTATTGATGCAATGGGTACGCAAACTGAGATTGCGGCTAAAATACGTGGCAAAAAGGCGGATTATGTACTTGGATTAAAGGGAAATCAGGGGACGTTGCACGATGATGTCGGGTTGTATTTTGTGGACGCTGAATTTCTCGAAAAGTGTGATTATTACTACACAATCGAGAAGGCAAGAGGCGGCGTTGAAAAACGCGAATATTGGCAAACGGACGATATTTCATGGTTGCCTCAGAAAGACAAGTGGGCTGGATTAAAGTCGATTGGTATGACAAAAAACACGGTTTATAAAGACGGCAGGACAACCGAAGAAACACGTTATTTCATCAGCAGTTTACAAACCAATGCGAAAGAGCTTGGAAGGTGTATACGAGGGCATTGGATAGTGGAAAGTTTTCATTGGCATTTAGATGTAACATTTCGGGAGGATGCTAACAAAACTTTAGAAAAGCGAGCCGCATTCAACCTAAACATAATGAGTAAAATCGCATTATCTGTGCTGAAAATTGCGGATTTAGGAATGAAACCCATGAGTTTGAAAAAGAAACGCTATAGCATTTCTCTTGACCCTCTACGGTTTTTGAAGATGGTGTTATCTGTTTGATTTTTAAATTTTCGGTCGTTGTGACTTTGCTTGAAATGGATTTTCATGCGTTTGTCGTGTTACAGTTGTCTTTTTGTGTTGCGATATTCAGAATTTATTGTTATAATATTAAAATAGCATAAAATATTGGGGGTAATTAAAAATGAGAAAAAGTTCAATAATAATTTTATTAGCAGTAATGCTTTTAGTAGGGTGTGGGAAAAAGGCAGTTGATGTAGCACAGCCACAAGCAACACCACAAAATAGTGGACAGGCAGTTGCACCAAGCCCAACTCCATCGCCAACCGTCGCAACACCTCAAAAAGAAAGTCAACCAAATGGTAAAGACTTAGAAAAGTTAATCGAAAAATCAAATAATACAAAAGATGAAAAAGAACGTGAAAAAGTAATGGCAGAAATTCAAAAAATCTTAGAGCAGGCTGAAAAAAATGCTCCTAAGCAAAATTAGGTATTTGTTTTTAAAACGTCTTTAAATACATTGGAGAAACTAAAAATGGAAAAATTTATACAGTATTCTGCCGATAATAGGTATGATTCTTTCAACCGTTGGCTTTTGGGTGAAAAATCCAAAATATACAAGGCTTATTTATTTGCCATCATCACCATGCTGGTTAATTTATAATGTAGTGAATCTTTCCATTGCAGGAGTTTTGACAGAAATATTTGCTTCGTCTTCTTTATTAATTGCTATATTTAGGTTTGATATTTTGAAGAAAGAAAAAGCTTGTGAGTCTACGGCTCTTTGAATTTAATAAATATATCAAAGCTTTGATTAAACTGATCAGAGCTTTGTTTTTCAAAAAATATGGTGAAATAATTGGAGTGATAAAATGAACGGAGAAAATAGAGCAGATATTAAAATTGGAGCTAATGTTGTCATAGTGTTAAAGGCTGACCAACGAACAGGCAAGCTCACTCGCGGGACGGTTATGAGAATACTGACTAAAAGCAGTAATCACCCTCATGGCATAAAGGTTATGCTTGAGGATGGACAGGTTGGCAGGGTTAAAGGAATTGAACATATAAGTTGAATACAGTGTGTAAACACATAGAAATTCCAAAAAACATCTTGCATAATTAATCTAAATATGTTAAAATAACCCTAACGGAAACACTGATAAATAAAAATCGTGGCAGGTCAATATGTTACAGCACATTGACCCTGCAATACAGGTGACAGAACCACCTATACTCAATCGGATAACCGACACCACTTTTTACAATATATCACAGCTCCCCAACATTTTCAAGGGGGATAAAGCAATATACGATGTATATTTACGGTTTTCAGGGGAGTATTTACACGACGATTGTTTAATTGATTACTTACAAAAACTACGAATTTTAGACGTTGTTATAACACATTCCGACTATAACCCTTGCGAAGTACAAAAAAAGTAGAAACTAACCAAAAGAACCAGTTCATATTGAACGAGGTTCTTTTTCACTTTATATTGTGATTTTGGGAAATTATTGGTATAATTAAGTATACTTTTAAAAAGGATGATTAGAAATGATAAACTTTGAATATTATACACCAACCAAAGTGTTTTTTGGTAAAGATACACATCAAAATGTTGGCATCATTATAAAGAATTATGGTTATAAAAAAATACTCCTACACTATGGTGGAAGCAGTATTAAGAAAAATGGGTTATATGACCAAATTACCCAGTCTTTAAATGAAAACAATATAGAATTTGTAGAGCTTGGCGGCGCTGCGCCAAACCCAAAGGTTAGTTTAGTTAGAATTGGTGCAGAAATTTGTAAAAAAGAAAATGTGGAAATGGTTTTAGCTGTTGGTGGTGGAAGTGTTATTGATTCTGCAAAGGTTATTTCGATTTCAGCATTATCGGACATTGACCCATGGGAATTTTCTGCTAAACGTGAAACTCCAACTAATGCGCTGCCACTCGGTACAATTTTAACTTTATCTGCATCGGGTAGTGAAATGAGTGCTTCGGCAGTAATTACAAATGAGGAGGGATTATTCAAAAGAGGATTTAATAGTGACAAGAACAGACCGCTTTTTTCTATATTAAATCCAGAACTTACATACACGGTTGACAAATTTCAAACAGGCTGTGGTGTTGTAGATATTATGATGCACACCTTAGAACGGTATTTTACTAAAACTAAAAGTGTTGATTTAACTGATCATTTGGCGGAGGGACTTTTAAAATCTGTAATAAGTGCAGGGGAAATAGCTGTTGAAAACCCTACTGATTATGAAGCGAGAGCAACACTTATGTGGGCAGGTAGTTTATCTCATAATGATTTAACAGGAGCAGGTAGAGAAGTGCTTTTAACATGTCATCAGTTAGAGCATGAGCTTAGTGGTATGTATGATTTTGTGGCTCATGGGGCAGGGCTATCTGTAATATTTCCAGCTTGGGCAAAGTTTGTGTATAAAAGTAATGTAGAAAAGTTTTGTCAATATGCTGTAAGAGTTTGGAATATTGATATGGATTTCGAAAACCTAGAGGATACTGCATTAAAAGGAATACTTGCTACGGAAAATTATTTTAAATTATTAAATATGCCTGTGAGGTTATCAGAACTTAATATATCAGATGAAAAAATCGAGGAAATGGCAGAGAAATGCACGTTCTTTGGCAAGCGAATTTTACCTTGTTATTTACCACTTGATAAAAAAGAAATAATTGAAATATTTGAATTGTGTTTATAATGAGGGAGATTGTTATGATAAAAATAATGTTCGTGTGCCACGGCAACATTTGCCGTTCACCTATGGCAGAATTCATTTTTCGTGATATGGTGAAAAAAAGAGGAGAAAGTGATTTGTACTGCATTGCTTCTTCTGCAACAAGCTCCGAGGAAATAGGAAATGGTGTTCACTCAGGCACTAAGAAAAAATTAAAAGAGCATGGAATTTCTACCGATGGGAAATATGCTGTCAAACTTAGAAGTGACGATTATGGAAAATATGATTTTTTTCTTGGGATGGATAGCAGAAATATTGAAAATATGAATAAAATTCTTGCTAACGACAAAGATAATAAAATACATAGACTTTTGGACTTTTCAAATAATCCAAGAGATATCGCCGACCCTTGGTATACCGGTGATTTTGATTTAACATATAATGATGTGGTCGAAGGCTGTGAGGCATTATTTGAATATATTCGGGGGAATAATATAAAATGCAAAAAGGGTGAGTAATAATTATGGAATATATCCCTGCAAAGACGATTATTTCGAGCTATGGCGAAAACAGCTCATGGTTTGGTTTTAACTATACAATGAATATATACAAAGGCTGTTGTCATGGCTGTATATATTGTGATAGCCGTAGTGAGTGTTACCATGTGGATAATTTTGATACGGTGCGAGCAAAAGAAAACACAATTGATATTATTCGTCATGAATTGAAAACAAAACGCAAATCAGGTATTGTAGGAACTGGTGCAATGAGTGACCCGTACAATCCTTTTGAAGAAGAGCTTATGCTAACACGGCAGGCACTTGAACTTATTTGTGAAAATCGGTTTGGAATATCAATAGCGACAAAAAGCAGCCTTATTACAAGAGATATTGATATATTGCAGAAAATTAAAGCTTTTTCTCCTGTGCTGTGCAAGATTACCATTACTGCGTGTGACGACGATTTGTGCAGAAAAATTGAACCTAACGTTTATGTATCATCAGAACGATTTAGTGCAATTAAAAAACTGTCTGACGCTGGGATTTTTTCAGGGGTTTTACTTATGCCAGTTCTTCCGTTTATCACAGATACAGAAGATAACATTATAGGAATTGTGCGTAAGGCAAATGAAAGTGGTGCAAGGTTCGTTTATCCTGCGTTTGGGGTTACACTTCGAGGTATTCAGCGAGATTATTTTTATAAAAAATTGGACGAACTTTTTCTAGACGTAAAACAAAAATATATTGAACGATTTAATGATGATTACAGCTGTGGCAGTCAGTATGCACATAATCTATACAAACTTTTTGCAAACGAATGTGAAAAATTAGGCTTGCTTTATAAAATGCCAGATATTATTAAAGCGTATAAATCAGGATATGAAACCGACCAGCTTTCCATGTTTTAACGCATATTAAGGAGTGTTTTTTATGAATATTGTTGCGATTCACGGAGTCGAGCATAAGGGAAGCACATATCATATTGCAAAAATGGTGATTCATAATTTGAATGCCGACCAAATTACAGAGTTCTTTCTGCCAAAGGATATGCCACATTTTTGCAAGGGTTGTGGTGCTTGTTTTACTAAAGGCGAGGAATTTTGCCCACATTATGAGCAGATAAATTCTATATTAAAAACAATTGAACAGGCAGACGTTATAATTTTCACATCACCCGTTTATGTGTATCACTGCACAGGGCAAATGAAGGCATTTTTGGACCATTTTGGCTATCAATGGATTGTTCACAGACCAAATAAAGCTATGTTTTCCAAGACTGTTCTTGTTATTTCTACTGCAGCAGGTGCTGGTATGAAATCTACTAATAAGGATATTACCGATAGTATGTATTTTTGGGGTATAGGCAGGATTGTAACTTATGAAAAGGCTGTTAGAGCAATTAACTGGCAGGGAGTTAGTGATAAAATTAAGAGTGAAATTAAAAATGATTCATTCAAACTTGCAGAGAAAATTAAAAAGGCAATGCGAAAATCTTCACCATCTTTAAAAGTGAAAGCATGGTATTATGGTATGAGATTTGTTAATAAAAAATTTCCGTTTAACGAAATTGACAGAGCATACTGGGACGAACAGGGGCTTTTAAAGAAAAAACCATGGGCTTAAAAGGTGATGTTTAATATATTTGAGAAAGTTATGAGGGAACAGAGAAAATGAAGTATAAGGCTTGTATATTTGATTTAGATGGAACAATCTTAAATACAATTAACTCAATAGCATATTTTGGCAATAAAGCTTTGACAAAGTACGGATTTGCCGAAATAGATACTGAGCGCTATAAGGAATTGGTGGGAAATGGTGCAAAATTATTAGTGCGCCGAATGCTTAAAGAAAATGGTTGTGACAGCGATGAAATGTTTGAAAAAGTATTTGAATACTATGTTAAAACGTATGATAATGATTTTTTATATAAAACTACAGTCTATGACGGTATAAGGCAGTTGCTTGATGACCTTAAGGACAGAGGAGTAAAAATTGCTGTGCTGTCAAACAAACCACATATGACAACAAAAAAGTTAATAGACACTTTATTTGGTGAAAATTATTTTAATATTTGCTACGGTAGCCGTGAAGGTGTGCCTCTAAAACCAGACACTACAGCATTACTTGCCTTAATAAGTGAGCTTGGCGTTACACCAAATGATTGTTTATATATTGGGGATTCTGAGACGGATATGCAAACAGGCAAAGGTGGTGGTCTTTTTACAATTGGCGTTTTGTGGGGATTTAGAAAAAGGGAAGAGCTTGAAGCAAATCATGCAGATTTAATTATTTCCTATCCAAATGAAATATTAAAATATATATGAATGTTATTACTTATACACTATCTCATTTGGTCCATCGTCATTCCAAGAGCCAAAGCCCTCATTATATTTGTTTTCTAAAAACATAGGTAGATATTTATCAAAATTATTTGAGTGTTGACGTTTCTCGATTTCTTCCGGTAAGATCCAAAATACTTTTCCTTCAGCGGTTTCAGACAACAACTCACCGCTGAAATTAGTTGTTTTGTAGAGAAATTCAATATAACGGTCATGGGTCTTGCTGTTGCACCAATGTATAACTCCGCAGGATTCTAAATTGGCAATATCAAGACCTGTTTCTTCTTTAATTTCACGAATAGCAGAGTCAACAAAGCTTTCGCCCTCCTCGACATGACCACCAGGAAATGATAAGCCTTTCCATTTCTTAATTCTATCTTGAACCAATACTTTGCCCGTCTTATTATCTTGTATCATTACCATATTAGTTAATTCTATTTTTGGCATATTGATTGCTCCTTTGTGTTTAAATAAGCTTTGGGATTTATTTTAAATTAGTGATATTTTTAATTAAAATCGAAACTGTGCCATCTGGGTTATTTATAAACTCAATAGCACTTTTGTCTTCCCATAATTTAATGGGAAGTTTCAGTTCTATGCCTTTGTCTGTCTTGAATTTATGGCTTTTTATGAGTTTCGGTAGTTCGTCTTCATGAAGTTGAATTCGTGGCTCTACACCAGCTTTTTTAAGCTCTGAAATATATGTAATTTTGCTTGCTTCACTACCATGAAATACGGTGCTTGCTAATTCCTCAATATCTACAAATTCATTCCTTTCAGCCATTTCGTGCATAGTTTCCTTTAACTTTGCAGCTACTTTAAAATCAACATCACCAATCTCTTTTGTGACTTTCTTAGTTACAGAGCTAATTACTTTCATAACCTCTTTTTTGATCTTTCGGTATCACATTCTAAAAATATTTCAGAAAAATACTCTCTATTTTCACCATCTATCTCATATTTTCTCTCGAGAACTTTTACACTTAAATCAATTAAGTTGATAAATGCAGCTTCATCAATTTTTTGTCCTTCTGATGGCAGAATAGTTTGATGCTTTATAAGTTGAACAGTCTGTCCGTTTACGTAATGGGTAAATCCGATTTTGTAATTGAGTTTTAGGAGTGCTAAGTATGGTACATCTTCAATAGTCATGGTGCATACCAGTAAATCTGCCATTGGTATTGATGGTTGCTTTGTCATAATATCATATAGTCTATTTGCAATAATCGAGCTTTGTTCTAAAAAATCTCTGCCCTCAAGAATTGAATTAAAACAGTTACTAGTAAAAATAGCATTTTTCAAAGAAGTATCTTCTAATATTTTTACAGAATGTTTGTATATGAAATCAAATATATCGCTGTCATGTATATCAAGTTGTGCTTGAGATATTATTGGCATTATACCATTTGTGTCTATAATATTTAGGGATGCATTTGTTACGATAATGTTCATATTTGGTGTTTCCTCCTGAGATTGAATTTGCTGTATAACTTCAAAGTCTTATTATTTTACCATATAAAAAATAAAATTGCACTATTTAAATTTAATTATGAATAATGCTTGAATTCTTAATAAATAAGTATATAATTATATATTACGGAATAATTCTATTTTTAGAAAATTACAAGCTAATCATATAGCTTGAAGAATATTATAGGGGTTTTTACTATGTTAACTGATGGAAAAATTAAAGATCAGGCTTCGAATTTAACAACATATTTAAAAGGGTGCGATTATTATAGAAGAAATAATGTTCAAACCGTTAATTATAATACTATTGAAAAACGGTTTAGTGCGAGAGTTGTAGGAACGTATTTTTATGATGTGAATATATATTTTGACGACGATAACGAAATTGCAGAACTGTATTGTGATTGCCCAGCGTATCGTGAATATGAAGGTGGTTGTAAGCACGTTGTAGCTGTGTTGAAATATATACAGGCTAATTGGAATGCATATTTTAAGAGTAATCAAATGCTTAAAGTTAGTAAAAATGCAAAATATCTTTTGGATTATTTTGAACGAGTTAACGATACTTCCCTTATAAATTATAACACAAGTATAGTTCCCGTATATAGTTTTATGCAATTAAGCACGGGGTCAAAAACTAATCATCTGGAATTTTCTATTGGAAATAATCAAAGAATGTATGTAATGCGTGATATTACAAGGTTTTTAGATGCAGTATATTATCAAAACACATTATTATATGGTAAAAGTTTTTTGTATGACCCAAATGAAACGATTTTTGATACCAAATCACAAGCATTGCTTGATATGATGCTAAGAGCATACGAAATAAAAAAGAAACGTAATTCTGGGTATAGCTATAGTTTATATAGAACGAGTGCAGAAAGAAGTTTGAGCCTTGATGATATTTCCATAAATAAATTTTTTGAAGCTATGGGAAATGATAGTTTTGAGGCAAATATTAATGGCAGTAAACCAATTAAAACCAAGGTAGTTGAGGAAAACCCTCCGTTTAACCTTAATGTAGATGCTAAAGATGGATTTATAACAACCTCGTTAGACCTTAATGGTAGCAGGTATTTTGGATTGGACAACGATTTTAGATATATTTACCACAAGGGTATTATATATAAAGCAACCGAAGAATTTGCAAAAACTGTGAAACCACTTTTCAAATGCTTTGTAGAGAATAGGGCTCCAGAAATAGTTCTTCCACAAGCAGAGGCATCACGATTTTTTACAAATGTTATTCCACAATTGTTAAAGGTAAGTGAAGTGAAAGTAGCAGAAGCTTTGCAGAAAACCTATGTAAGTGAGCCACTTGTCACTAAAATATATCTCGACCGTTTAGGTGACGGTGTGAGCGCAAAAATTGAATTTTCATATGGTGATGTTGTATTTAATCCATTGGATAAAAATAATGAACTAACTTTTGAAGGCAAGACATTGCTTAGAAATAACTCAAGTGAAAATAACGCAAAATTCACTCTATTGCAATGTGGCTTTAATGAAAATAATGATATTTATGTTATGAATGATGAAGATAGACTCTATGAATTTTTAGGTGGACGAGTGAATACCCTGCAGCCTTTAGGTGATATTTTTTATTCTGATGCTTTTAAAAATATAAATGTTAGAGGTAAAAGCAAGGTTACTGCTGGGGTAAGGTTTAACATGGGCACAGATGCCTTGGAGCTTACTCTTCAATATGAAAATTTAGAAAATGATGAACTGTCTGCACTACTCCTCACATATAAATTGAAAAAGCGTTATTTTAGACTAAAAAACGGTAGTTTTATGAATATTGAAAATGATGAAAGCCTACAAGCAACAGCAACGCTTTTAGAACATTTAGATATTAGTAATATAAATGACAAAATAATTGAAATCCCTAAATATAGGGCAATGTATATTGACAGCCTTGCGAATGAGGAAAATGGTTTAGAATTAGATAGAAGCGATGAGTTTATGAGCTTTGTAGATAATGTAACCAAACCAAAAAAGGACAGCTTTCCTATTCCGCAGGGCATAAAGGGAGAATTAAGAGATTATCAAAAAACTGGCTTTAGGTGGCTTAAAACTCTTAGTCATTATGGCATGGGTGGTATTCTTGCTGACGATATGGGGCTTGGGAAAACATTACAGGTGATTGCATTTATCCTTTCAGAGAAGGAGAAAGAAAGCCTGCCAAATATGGTTGTAGCACCAACTTCTCTTGTGTACAATTGGCAGGATGAGGTGGAAAAATTTGCACCACAGCTTAAGGTGGTAGCAGTATCTGGTGCTGTAAAAGAGCGTGAGGAACAATTAAAAGATGCTAAAGATGCAGATATTGTGGTAACGTCATACGCCCTTATACGCCGTGATTTTGAAAAATACAAGGATATTAAATTTAATTATTGTTTTGTAGATGAGGCACAGCACATTAAAAATCACAATACTCTCAATTCGAAAACCGTTAAAAATATTAAGGCAAAGGGGTATTTTGCTTTGACTGGTACACCAGTCGAAAATAGCCTTACGGAGTTATGGTCAATATTTGACTTTACTATGCCAGGCTATCTAAATAACCAAAGTAAATTTTCGTCAAGATATGAAATGCCTATTGTTAAAAACAGTGATAAAACTGCATTAAAAGAGCTTTCAAGACATATTAGTCCTTTTATAATGAGAAGGCTCAAAAAGGATGTTCTGTTGGAGCTTCCTGAAAAAATTGAAAGTCGTATGATGTGTAATATGACATCTGAGCAAAGCAAGTTGTATGATGCATATTTGCTAAAAGCTAGAAATGAATTTGAACAGGAAGTTTCTACAAGTGGTTTTGAAAAAAGCCAGATAAAGATACTTGCATTGCTCACTCGTTTAAGGCAATTATGCTGTCACCCTGCACTGTTTTTAGATAATTATAAGGGCAAAAGTGGTAAAATGGAAATGCTTTTAGAAATTTTAGAGGATGCAAAGCAAGGTGGACACAGAGTTTTGATTTTTTCACAGTTTACATCTATGTTAGAAATGATAAAGGATAAGCTTGCAAAAGAAAATATCAGCAATTTCTATTTATACGGTGGTACGAAAGCACAAGACCGAATGGATATGGTAAAAAGGTTTAATGATGGCGAAAACGATGTTTTCCTTATTTCTCTTAAAGCTGGCGGAACAGGGCTAAACCTTACAGGAGCAGACATGGTTATACATTTTGACCCATGGTGGAACCCTGCCGTTGAGGAGCAAGCGACCGACAGGGCATACCGTATAGGTCAGAAAAATGTTGTTCAAGTTTTTAAATTAATAACAAAAGGTTCTATTGAGGAAAAAATATTTGAACTTCAACAGAAGAAGAAGGAGTTAATTGATTCTGTAATTAAACCTGGTGAGAATTTTATTAGCAAAATGAATGTCAATGATATTAGAAGTCTATTTGAAATATAGCATTTAAGAAAGGTCCTCCATTATAAACAGATAATGGAGGACCTTTTAAGTCTACTTATTTAAAATGATTTCTAAATTCACTTCGCTACTACCATTTCTTTTTACCTTATCAATGGTTTTTGTGATGTAACTGTTCAACTTTTCCTCGAAAATTTCCTCGGTGGTTTCGTTGTTTTCAATCATAAAAAGCCCTTTTTCCCAGCTTGCTGTCAAGGTTGGGTTTAAGAGTTCTTTAGCAGAAAGTCGCACCAGTTCGACGATTGCCTCCCCTTTAAGCATTGGCGTAACTATCTGTGTCTTGTTATTTATGGCTATGTACCCAATGTCGCTTAGTTTCTTAATAATTCCTGAACGAGTAGCAGAAGTGCCAATACCACAGGTTTTTAGCTGTTCTCTGAGTTCCTCACTTTCAATATACTTGCCTGCTTTTTCCATAGTAAGTATCAATGAACCATCAGTAAACCTTGATGGTGGCTTGGTTTCTTTCTCCTCCAAATCAAAGCTATCGACTTGGCACATTTCTTTTTTAATTAGCTTTTGAATGGGTGAATTAGATAATTCATCCTCGGTTTTAGAGTTGTCGACATCGTATATTTCTTTCCACCCCTGCACGTTCAAAGTTTTGGAATTTGTCACGAAAATTTCAGAGTTGATTTCAGTTTCCACTCTCACAGTATTAAACTCTGCTGGTGGATAGAATATAGCAAGAAACCTTTTAACAATTAAGTTGTAAATGTTTTTTGTTTCATCATCAAGCGTTGATAATTCGGTTGTAGCATACGTTGGAATAATAGCATAATGGTCTGTAACCTTGCTGTCATTTACATATCTTTTTGATGATTTATCTATGCGAAGTTTCCCAAATTCCTTAATCCTTAATACAGCTTCTTTATAAGCAGAATTGCCAAACAATCCATTAAGAACTTTTGGTATTTCTTTTAAAACATCCGTGGAAATAACCCTGCTATCTGTCCTCGGATATGAAATCATTTTTTTCTCATAAAGGCTCTGGGCAATCTCGAGAGTTCGACCTACTGGAAGCTTTAACTTTTTATTGGCTTCTGCTTGAAGCTCTGCAAGGTTGAAAAGTAGTGGGGCTTGCTCTTGTTTTACTTTTACATCTACTTTTTTAACCGTAGCCTCGTGACCTTTGAGTTTTTCAATTATCTCTAATGCTGTTTCTTTGGTAATGTATTTATCTTCGTTTTCCTGCTCATCAGTGGATTTATTATCCGCTTTTTTCTGCTGCCATTTCCCTTTGTAGGCAATATTACTGTCTTTTGAAAGGAAACAGCCAACAACTCCATAATGAAGCTTAGGCAAAAAATTTCTAATTTCAAGTTCACGGTCAACAATCAAACCCAATACGCAGGTCATAACTCTACCAATTGCGATAACTGCTGGTTTTTCCTCTTTAAGAAACACTGATAAGTTCTTGCCATATTGGCAGGTATACATTCTGCTGAAATTCATACCAAATAGCCAATCTTCTTTTGCTCTGCAATAGGCAGCCTTTGCAAGGGAATCGTACTCAGCTATATCTTTTGCATCATCGATACCTTTTATTACTGCATCTTCCGTTTGGGAAGAAATCCACACTCTTTTGGCAGGTTTGGTTGAACCACTTTGCTTATAGACCAAACGAAATATGTACTCACCCTCACGACCACTATCTGTGCAGGCGTAAATCATATCAACATCAGACCTGCACATTAGACTTTTTATTACCTCAAATTGCTTTCCAATTCCTCTATCATCTAACACAACATACTTATATTCTTTAGGAATGATAGGCAAATGTGCCACTTTCCATGACTTATATGCAGGATCGTATGCATCTGGATATGCCATAGTTACAAGGTGACCATAGCACCATGTTATTATTACATTTGCAGTTTCTGCATAGCCACGACCTCTATCTGACTTTAAAATCTGTACGCCTAACACACTCGCAAAGCTTGCGGCTACAGAAGGTTTTTCTGTTATGTATAATTTTTTGCCCAATTTTATTCTTCCTTTACGCATTTTTTAAATATTACTTTGTATGATGTCTTAGTTTAACATAAATAAGAATATTGTGCAATTATTAGGGAAACGCTGATTAATTCAAAGTCAAAAAATATGGATATAACAGAAAAAGTTTTAGACAAAATATAATTTTATTTGACAAAATAGTTTGTTGAATTTTGTAGAAATAGATTGAAAATCAGAAAATTAAATCAGAAAAATAGTTAAAAAGTCGATGGAAAGTTTCATTTCATCTACAAATTGTGACAAATATAAGATGTAAAACTATATATAATATTGTTCAAAAAACAATATTTTTCAGTTTTTATGTAATAGTTTGTAAAAAGCGTGATATATCAAAAAAATAATAAAATATTTAATTCAATATTTAAATAGTGTTACTTTGATGAAATTTTCTTACTAACCTTAAAAATATGATAAAAGAAGTATTATAAAGCATTAAAAAGTGTCTTTAAGCGCCGATGAAAATTACCATCGGTGCTTTTTGTAACTTTAAGAGGTGCTTTATATGCTGATGATGTTTGCTGAAATGGAAAGGGAAACAATACAAAAGCGTATAAAAGATAACTATTACGCCAGAGGCGAGAAAGGGTTATATTTAGGTGGACACGCTCCATTTGGATATAGGAAAATAGAAACACAAGTAAATGGCAAAAAAACTTATACATTTGTTGAGGATCCAGAAGAAAGTAAAATTTTAAGTCAAATGTTTGAGGACTATGTGTCTGGTGTTAGCTTGTCTGAAATATCTAAAGTTTTAACGGAAAATAAGGTTAATACTTTTAGGGGGAACAAATGGAGTGCAAATACTGTGTCAAGGATACTTAAAAACCCTGTATATGTAAAAGCGAATGCAGAGGTATTTAATTATTTGCTAAGCAAGGGTGCTACTTTGAATAACACCATAGAAGACTATTGTGGTGAAAATGGGTGCTTGACCTATGGTGCTACCGCTGAACGCACAGGTGGAAAATTTGCAAATTATAATAATTACTATGTTACAATAGGGCTACATAAAGGAATTGTAGAGCCTTCTCTATGGCTTGCTGTACAATATACTTTTGACAACAAAAGTAATCATAGCAATTTAGGCACAGGCAGTATAACTTGGCTTCAAGGCTTAATAAAATGTAATTGTGGTTATACCTACTATGTAAAAAAATGCTCAAATAAAAATAAAAGTTATAGATATTTGTACTGCAGAGGAAGAAAAAACAATAGTTGTCCATTTCCTCATACAATGTTAGAAGCAGGAAAAGTGGAAGAAATAGTAGAGAGTGAATTATTAACATATTTGCACCATTTAAAAGACGTATCTACTGCGAAAATTCAAAAAGATAATCCTGAAATAAATGTTTTGAAAATGAGTGTGGCTAAAATAGATGAAAAAATTAATCGACTTATAAATCAGCTATCAGAGGGTAGTGAAATAACCGCGCAATATCTTAATAAAAGTATTGAAGAGTTACATAACGAAAAGAGAGGCCTTGTTGATAAGATAAGCAAAATACAGTTGCATGAAAACAAGGTTAATGAAATTGATGTTGATTTTGATAATGTTTTAGACAATTGGGGTAGCTTTGAATTAGAGGAAAAGAAAAACATAGCCAAAAATATTATTGATAAAATCGTCATAGAAGATAGGAGTATTAGCATTAAATTCTATGAAATAGATTATTAATCCCTTTGCTTGACTATAAGCGTTTAATTAAGTATAATTAGATTATTATAAAGAAATGGGAGTGTTAGCTTTGGTAGATATTTTTAATGAAATATATGAAGTAATTAAGGACGCAGAAACTGTTGCTAAGGCATTTAACATACAGCCATTTGATATATATTTTCTTGGTGGGAGCGCGTGTATTTTAGGTAAGTACACAACTAGAGCAACAAAGGATATAGACTTTATTGATATTGGTTATTCGGCAAGCTTGGGCAAGGTTTTTGCTATTTTTAAAGATTATGATATGTTGGAGTATGAAAGTACATTACTATCACCAAAGTTCAAAGAGCGTGCCAAAAAAATCAACGATTTTGAATATCTAAATGTTTATGTTTTATCAAAAGAGGATATTATCGTAAGCAAAGTTATTCGCTTAGAGCAAAAGGATATCGAGGACATAAATACAATGATTGAAAGCTGTGACAAACAGCTAATACTTTCAATTATAGACGAAGTTATAAGCAGGAATGATTTGTTTGATTCAAAAAAACAAGGCTTTATTGCCAATCTTTCTAAATTTAAGGAGCTTTATAATGTATAGAGTATTTTGTGAAAGCTATGAAAATTACATATCACAAAATAACGGGAGCGATTACAGGAGTGAAATGGCAAAGCCATTATCACTTATTGTTGACGTGGAAAAATTCGAGCAAGAAAAAGCCCAAAATACCTTGCAATATAAAAAAATGAGTGACCTTTTATTTTATATGGAAACACATAAAAATGATTATCCACGGTTTGTAACATTTTTATGGACAATAGAGTCTCGTGGTATGGTTCCAAAGTTTTTCGGAGTTGCTTTAGAACAGGACTTGAAAGAACAAGCAAAGCTTATCAATATGTTTCTAAAGCTTGCTTATTGGAGCGTTGCATAAAACTTTTTGTCTAAAATAGACGTATGTTTTGAGGGATAAAATCTCCTTGGAATATGCGTTTTTTGAATTAAAATTATACTTAATATCGTTAATTGCCTATTTTCTGCACTTTTCTTTTTAATATTATTGTGCTAAGCTTGTTGCAACAGCTGTTAATATTAAATAAAGGAGTGGGAAATAGTTTGCCGGAGAATGTGGACTATATTAACAGTTGTGCAAATTTTACGAAAAACAATATTGAACAGACGATAGCACAGTTTTACACGAAATACATTCCAAATGAAAATAGAAATTTTACTAATATTCTAAGCTTAAAATTAACAAGTGCAGAGAAAAACTCGCTTAATTGGGCACAACAGGACACTAATGTTGCTCAGATAGCTCAAAAAGCAAATGCAACAAGGAAGGACCTGCTATATGCAAAGCTAACAGACAATGTTGACGATTATTATGACTGCATATATCCTGATAACGAAGAAATACCTAATCGCCTTACGGAGGCATTTGCCTCGCAGAAATTAAAGAGCAAAGAAAAAATGATGCAGGAGCTTAAAACAGAGCTTAACAATAGCATTATTCGTGGGGAATCAGCACAAGATGTAATTAATAACACGAATGGAATTTTTGAAAAGCATTCTGAATCCCTGCCAAATATTGTTCAGAATTTTGAAGAAAAAGTTAGTACATATTTAGCAGTGCAGCAGGGAGAAGAACAAGGGTTTAAGTATTATTTACATATATGTAATACGCCTGAAACTGCTTGTGGTATTTGTGCCCATTTGCATAATACTGTGCATTCGACATCTGATTTAGAATCAATGCAACCACATCATCAAAATTGCAAATGTACATTGGTGCTACTTGATGAGGCGTATATTCAAAGCCTTGAAAATACTAATAAAAAAAGTGATGATAATTTTTGGACAAAATTATTAGATGGTTTTCAAACTGCTTTGGATTTAGCAGGATTTATACCAGGATTTGGCGAAATAGCAGATGGAACAAATGCAGCAATCTATTTTGCTCGTGGTGATTATTTTAATGCAAGTCTGTCAGCCGCCGCAATGGTGCCAGTTGTAGGGTGGCTATCAACAGGAAGCAAACTCGGTAGAAAAGCACTTAAAGCAGCGGATAAGATAGACGATGTAGCAAGAATTGTAAATAAAGCTGATGATGTTAGTGGTGCTGTTAAGGGCGCGGGGAAGGACATTGCTTCTCGGTTAACCAGAGCACAGAGTAGAAACACAAACACCCTTAAAAATATAGTTGAGAATAATCTCACGGATGGCGATTTCGGCGGTGCTTTAGCAGATTTGCAGGGAAAACCTATTCCAAAACTAGGTGGAGGATACTGGGATCATTTAACGGAAATGAAACAGTCATATACTGGATTAAATGGTGTGAAGAGTGGTTTGGAAGGGTCTTTACAAAATCCCAATCTTACACTAGAAGTGAGGACATTTCTACAAGACCAGTTAAAAATGACAAACACCTATATTCAAAAGATTCAAGATTTATTTAAACCATTTGGAGGTATATAATGAACAAAATGAATTCACTTAAAAATCTATATGGATTAGATTATGACAAATCTAATTATAAATCAACACTAATTGACTGGTACAATCGGCTAATTGATAAATCAGTTGATGAATTAAGTGTAGCAGATGTGTCAAGAATGATTCGTCAAAATATTTTAAGAGATGTAGCCATTGATAGAGCTATAGAGTTGTTTCTTCTCGAACCATTTGATGGAGAAATGCAGGATGGAGACTTGCTTGCTTTGTTGGTTTCATGCGGTACAGAAGTTTTAAAAAATAAACGAACAGAACTGTTAATTACTATGATATCAAATTTGGAAAATGAAATTTCCGATTTTGACTGGGCAAACGAAGACAGCAAATCATTGTTTGAAAGAAATGTTATTGCCCTAAAAAACATCCTGCTACAAAGTTCTATGTAGAAATGTTTTAACTCAGAGCACGCACGCCTATCGATGTCGATAGGCGTGCGTGCTAAATGAATTAAGCTAATAACATGGAAAGGAGAGTGTAAATATGGAATGGACTAATATGCTTACAATTTTAAATAACTGTAGCAAATCAACTATACTGAACATCTATTGGTCAAATGGCCTAATAATTAAAGGTATTATTGACACATTCAGTGAAACTGATAATTGTTTAGAAGAGAATGACCCGGATTATAAGGAATACTATATGTGCGTTGTGGAGATAACCGATATAGTCCAATTGCCAATTCAAGACATATTTAATGAAAAAGTCGGAGATTTAATTGAACTTTCTGTCTTGAATGAACCCATCAAAATAGAGCAGGAAGGCAAAGGAATCATCTGGAAAATCAACACGCAAACTAAACTGGGATAGTGTTATAAAATATTACTTAGCACATCAAGTTATTAGTTTTGATCTGGTTAGTTTTAACCTATGAAAATGTAACTAATTAAATATTGCCAACTTATTACTACACTACCATATGAGGTAACAAGTTGACAATATGCAAAAGCCTTGTTATTACTGCGTTTTAAGACAATATAAATATAAAAATTTGAGTGTTATCTGTATAAAACAGATAGCACTTTTCTATTGTATAGGAAATTGATCTGAAAATCAATAATTTTAGCGAAAGGAGAAAATTATAATGGCAGTCTTTAGGGTAGAAAAAACAAAGAATTTCACAGTTATGTCAAATCATCATTTGAAAAGCAAAAAATTAACTTTGAAAGCAAAAGTGAATGTTTTGCACAGGTGCTATTTGTAACCCATTCGATTGTAATATGTGGTATTTTGACTGAGGAAGATGCTACATAAGAAGCAGTTGCAGAACAATCGATTGACGAATAACAAGTTGAGCGAAAAATTAAAAATGAGTTCAACGTATAGAGTCTTTTTAGATATATTAAATAGATTTAAAGAACTTTCAGTTTAAATAAGAACAGGGTGGATTTAATATTAATGCTCTTATTAAAAAGCTTGAGGGGCCAACGAATAAATATAGCGCCAAGGAACTTCAAAGGCAAGTGTATGTATATGATAGGGTAAAGACATTAAACGAAACAATATATTACAATGTGGATACGCTTCACAATGCAATATCTGATAATTTAAAGATTGCCTTATTACTTTGGGTATCTATAGTTTTTGGCTTGGAATTGCTATTGAAAAGTGGAAAGTTGAAAATACATATTTTGCTTAGTTAGAAAAATATTTTAACAGCTTAGAATATGGGATATTTGATTTTTATTATGTTATTTGTTGCGAAAATTATGTTGAATTGTGAGTTGAAAAATGGTAAAATTGTATTTGTTTAAAAATGGTTATCATTAATCTTTATCTAAAGGCAAAAAGGGGTAAAATAGCTCTCTTTGACAATGTTTCTGGAAGTCAGATTAGAGATAGTTTTGGAAATCACTGGCTGGAATGTAAAATTTGTGGTAAAACAAATGTAACAGAGTAGTACTGTTTTTTAAATTGTATGTATAGGTAATTGTAGAATAATATATCTTAAATGTGAGGATGTGCGATATGATAAATAATAAGTTGCCCCAGAATCCAAATGTCGATATAAAATATAATACAGCTGAACTACACGAAATATTTCTTGCAGGTGGCTGTTTTTGGGGCGTTGAGGCATATTTTAAACGTATCTATGGTGTTGCAGAGGTAACTGTTGGTTATGCAAATGGGAAGATTCCAAATCCAACTTATTATGACATTGCAACAACAGGACACGTGGAGACAGTTAATATTAAATATGACCCAAATCGTGTGACGCTCAAAACCTTGCTCGAATATTTTTTAAAAATTATAGACCCAACCATCCTAAACAAACAAGGAAATGACGTTGGTACACAATATAGAACTGGTATTTATTATAAAGATGCTACCGATTTAGATATTATAAATTCTGTGATTGAAAACGAGCAGAAAAAATTTAAACAACCTATTGTTACAGAGGTATTGCCTCTTGAAAACTATTATTTAGCAGAGGAATACCATCAAAATTACCTTGGAAAGAACCCTGTTGGATATTGCCATATAGATTTTACAAAATTAAATGATATAATAAAACAGGATTTATACACCAAGCCAAATCAGGAAATAATTAAGCAAAAGTTGAACCCTTTGCAATATAAAGTAACTCAAGAAAATGCAACAGAACCGCCATTTATGAATGAATATTGGGATAATCATAAAAAGGGAATATATGTTGATGCTGTAACGGGTGAGCCTTTATTTATATCAACTGATAAGTTTGATTCTGGCTGTGGATGGCCAAGCTTTACCCGTCCAATCAATTCAAATAGTATTATTGAAAAGTTTGACTCAAGTCACGGTATGAGAAGAACAGAAGTGCGAAGTCAAGTTGGAGATAGTCATTTGGGGCATGTTTTTTATGATGGACCAGTAAAGCAAGATGGACTAAGATACTGCATTAACAGTGCAGCTTTAAAGTTTATACAGATTGAAGAAATGGAAGTAAGTGGTTATGGCAAATTTTTATCACTTATTAAATGAGGTGCATTATGAATTTTGAAAACAAGATACAACGGATTGGTATGACCAAGACGAGGACGAGTGGATAGTTTTACTTATTGGTGATGCTGAAATTGAGCTTGAAAATAATATTATTTTGCTAAAAGCAGGCGATACACTGTTTATACCAAAGCACCAAAAGCATAGATTAGCAAAAACTACTGAATGTATATGGCTATGTATATTCATTGGATAAAATTTCATCATAGCAAAAAGAGGGGAATGCGAAAGTATGAAATATTTAATTTGTTTGTTTATTATTTGGAACGTAATAACATTTGTTGAGTTTGGGATAGATAAGTGGAAATCTATACATAAGAAATGGCGGATAAGTGAAAATACGCTTATTTTATCTGCATTTTTGATGGGTGGATTGGGTGGTTGGGTAGGTATGGTGATATTTCGCCATAAGACAAAACATATAAAATTTAAAATATTAATTCCACTTGCAGTAGTATTTAATATTGCAGTGGTGATTGGAGGGCTATATCTTGCAAATTGGCAGATACCGTCATTTTAAAGGTAACGAATACGAGGTTTTATATATCGCCAAACACAGCGAAACATTAGAGGAAATGGTTGTATATCGTGCGTTATACGGTGAGCGTGGTATATGGGTTAGACCACTTTCTATGTGGAATGAAACGGTAGAACATAATGGAGCGTTGGTAAAAAGATTTGAATATATTGATAAATAAGGGGGAAATGAAAATGTTGTTTATATGCTACCCAAAATGCACAACATGTCAAAAAGCTAAAAAGTGGCTTGATGATAACAGTATTGGCTACACCGAACGTAATATAAAGGAGCAAAACCCAACAGAAACAGAACTTCGTGCTTGGCATAAAATTAGTGGGCTACCACTTAAACGTTTCTTTAACACAAGTGGGCTGTTATATAAATCATTGGAACTGTCTAAAAGGCTACCAACAGCGAGCGAGGACGAACAGTTTTCACTTCTTGCAACTGACGGTATGCTTGTTAAACGTCCAATTGTTGTGGTTGATGATTTTGTGTTGGTAGGTTTTAAAGAAAATGAGTGGGAACCGTTAAGATGAAATATAGCATAACACATACCAATAGAAAAACCATTGCCATATATATTCATAAAGATGGTTCTGTTGAGGTGCGTTGTAATAAAAACACACCCAAGTCTGTAATTGAAAAGTTTGTTAACCAAAAGCAAAAGTGGATATATGAAAAAGTTGCAGTTATGCTTAATAAAAGTGAAATTAAGAGTGGTTGGAAAATTGAAGCAGGCAATTTGCTTTTGTTTATGGGGAAAGAATATCCTGTAATTACAAAAGAAGGTAATAATGTAGGATTTGATGGACATAATTTTTACATTCCACCACAATTAGATGTTGCTAACATACAGTCATACATAATCGGTGTTTATAAAAATCTTGCTAAAAAAGTTATTATTGATAAGGTTAAAAAATATGCTAATATTATGGGTGTAACTCCTGCAAATGTAAAAATTAACTCTGCTAAAACTCGGTGGGGCAGTTGCTCGGGCAAAAATAGTCTTAATTTTTCGTGGTTACTTGTAATGGCTGAGGAAAGCGTGATTGAATACGTTGTTGTACACGAGCTTGCACACATTAAGGAGCATAATCATTCGGACAAATTTTGGAAGATAGTTGCAAGTGTATTCCCAGATTATAAAGTAAACAGAAGCAATTAAAGGTATTGCAAGAAAAACTTAGCAACGAAGATTGGTAAATAAATTTTTTAAAGAACCTTATTCCTTTTTAGGCAAGGGGTTTATGGGAAAGAAATCAATATCACCACCTACAACCTTTGCCGTATTAATATGTTTTTGTATGATATTAATTTTGATAATTTTGATATAGGGCATGGCGATACACTTAATGACCCTATGCACTGGGACGATGAGCCTTTTGAAGCCATTGTTTCAAACCCTCCATATTCAATTAATTGGGACGGTGACGCAAACCCACTTTTAATCAACGACCCTCGTTTTTCTCCTGCTGGTGTGCTTGCGCCAAAATCAAAAGCCGCCATTGTTTTTATTATGCACAGCCTTTCTTGGCTTGCTACCAATGGTACAGCGGCGATTGTTTGTTTCCCAGGTGCGATGTATCGTGGCGGTGCAGAACAAAAAATAAGAAAATATATAAAATTACAAAATAAATAGAGAGCATATCAAAAGGACATTAGGAGGGGAGTCAAGAATAAGATTATTGAACTGGGTAAAATTTATGCTGAATATGAAATATTTTCAATATCCACATTCCACATGCATACACCGCTTAGCGTTTTTCAAGAACTTTTCCCAAATAATCACTATAGCAAGGATATGAATACTTTTCTTGAATATCAAGATTACAAGGCAAGGTGGATATCCTCATCCTACTAATAATAAATTAGGGGCTGTATCACAATTTTAATTGTGATACAGCCCCTAATTTATTTGCTACTATCTTTGGTAACAATCTTTGCAGTAAACAGGTTTTTCACCGTTTGGCTTAAATGGAACAGTTGTTGATTTTCCACATTCAGCACATACAGCTGGGAACATTTCTCTTTGAGTGTTTCCGAAACCGCCTCTTGTATTGCCGCCGCCTCTTTGTTGTTGTTTTTTAGCTGCTCTACAATCAGGGCATCTTTGTGGTTCGTTGTCAAAACCCTTTTCCTTGTAAAAAGCTTGTTCGTTTTCTGTGAAAACGAAAGTTGAGTTGCAATCTCTGCATGATAAAGTTTTATCTGCCATATTCATATACCTCCAGTTTTTATTTGGATTTAAACATTCCAAAACATTTGGCTCCAAATAAATTAAGGAGGGCTTTGTCTAAAAATAAATCAATCCACTTCTTTTATAATAACATATATAATACCAATTTGCAATAACAATTTTTAAGAAAAATTATATTTTTTCCTACAAAGTGTAATCTATTACAAATTAAGTAGAATAAAAAACAGGAATTTAGTCATATTTTGATTGTAATTTCAAAAAAATGTTGGTATAATATAATGAAAGTTAAATTTTTAACTAATTGTTTGTAAAATAAACCAAAGCCTGTGTGCTTTGTGTGAAACGAAAGGATAATTATAAATATGAAAGAATTAACAAACCAGAAACGTATTAAAGTAACTGTGAATGGACGTGAAATAGAGGTTTATGATGATTTAACTATCCTACAATCACTAATTCAAGAGGATATTCATGTCCCACATCTATGCTATGACATTAGGCTTGAAAGGTCTAACGGAAACTGTGGCTTGTGTGTGGTTGAGCTTGGCGAAAATGGCGAGCGTGATGTAAAGGCATGCCAAACTCCTATAAAAGAGGGTATGGTTATTTGTACAAATAGCCCTAAGCTTGAAAGCTACCGCAAGGTGCGTCTTGAACAGCTGCTTTCTGACCATAATGCAGACTGTGTTGCGCCTTGTGTTATGACTTGTCCTGCAAATATTGACATTCAATCTTATCTTCGTAATGTAGGTAATGGTAATTTCAAAGCCGCAGTGCAAGTAATTAAAGATAGTAATCCTTTCCCAAGCGTTTGTGGACGTGTTTGCCCACACCCTTGTGAGGCAGAGTGTAGAAGAAACCTTGTAGATACACCAGTGGCAATTAATTATGTAAAACGTTTTGCTGCTGATTGGGATATGGCACAGGAACAGCCTTGGATTCCAACTAAAAATACAGCTACTGGTAAAAAGATTGCAATTATCGGCGCAGGCCCATCTGGACTTTCTGCCGCATATTATAGCGCCATAAATGGTCATGATGTTACTGTTTTTGAACGTCAGCCAGAGGCTGGTGGAATGATGCGTTACGGAATTCCTGAATATCGCCTGCCAAAAGCTACGCTTGATAAAGAAATTGACATTATGAAAAGCTTAGGCGTAAAAATTATGACAGGCAAAACCTTGGGCACTCATATTCATTTGGAAGATTTACATAAAGATTTTGATGCTGTGTACCTTGCTATAGGCTCGTGGCGTGCAACACCTATGCAAATTGAGGGTGAAAACCTACAAGGAGTTTACCTTGGAATACAATACCTTGAACAAAACACAAGGGGTGTAGATATTAATTTAGGTGAAAATGTTGTAGTTATCGGTGGCGGAAACACAGCGATCGATTGCGCTAGAACAGCTCTTCGCAAAGGCGTAAAATCCGTTAAGCTTATTTATCGCCGTACACAAGATGAAATGCCAGCTGAAAAATATGAGGTTGAAGAAGCGTTGCACGAAGGCGTAGAAATGCTATTTTTAATGGCACCAACTAAGATTGTTCTTGAAAATGGAAAGAAAATGCTTCAATGTATAAAAATGACTTTAGGTGAGCCTGACCGTTCTGGTCGTCGCCGTCCTGTACCTGTTGAGGGTAGCGAATTTTCAATCGAGGCAGACACCATTATTGGTGCAATAGGGCAAAGCACAAATACGCAGTTCTTATACAATGACCTACCAGTAAAGCTTAATAAATGGGGCGATATAGAGGTTAACGGAAAAACCTCGCAAACCTCTGAAATTAATATATTCGCAGGTGGAGATTGTGTAACAGGCCCTGCAACTGTAATTCAAGCAGTTGGCGCTGGTCGTCACGCTGCTGAAGCTATGGATAGTTTCCTAATGAAGGGTTATGTTAAAGAGGGCAATGTTGATTATAGCTGTAGTCGTGGCTCTATGGAAGACTTGCCGAAATGGGAATTTGAAGAAATCCCTAAATTTAAACGTGCAGATATGCCTGCAATTTCAATTAGTAATCGTAAAAATAATTTTGATGAAGTTGAGCTTGGATATACTGAAGAAACTGCAAGAGATGAAGCTCGTAGATGTTTAAGGTGTGGTTGTAGTGAACGTTTTGTATGTGATTTAAGAAAAGAAGCACAGTCACAAGGTGTTGAATTTGTAAATCCAATTCACGAACGTCCACTTATCCCTATGGTAGATGACCACCCATTCATTATGCGTGACCATAACAAATGTATATCATGTGGACGTTGTATTGCTGCGTGTGCTGAAATTGAAGGCCCAGATATACTTATGTTTTATATGAAGCAGGGTAGACAGCTTGTTGGCACAAAAAGTGGGCTTCCACTTAGTGAAACAGATTGTGTAAGCTGTGGACAATGTGTAAATGCTTGCCCATGTGGTGCTCTTGATTATCGTCGTGAAAAAAATAAAGTGTTTAGAGCAGTTAATGATCCTAACAAAACAGTTGTTGCATTTGTTGCGCCTGCTGTACGAAGCATTATTTCGTCAACCTACAATATTCCATTTGAAGAGGCATCTCCATTTATGGCTGGTCTTCTTAAAAAGATGGGATTTGACAAGGTGTTTGACTTTACATTTGCTGCGGATTTAACAATAGTTGAAGAAACAACAGAATTCCTAACTCGTGTAGCGAAAAAAGGTGTTATGCCTCAATTTACCTCGTGTTGTCCTGGTTGGGTTAATTTCGTTGAAAAGCGTTACCCTGAAATAATTCCATACCTTTCAAGCTGTAAATCCCCTCAAATGATGATGGGTGCAACTGTGAAAAATCAATATACACAATTGATGGGAATTGATAAAAAGGACCTTTATGTTGTTTCTATTGTTCCATGTCTTGCTAAAAAGTTTGAGGCAGACCGTCCAGAATTCGTAACAGACGGAATTCCAGATATAGATGCTGTATTGTCTTCAAGTGAAATGCTTGAAATGGTAAAGCTACTTAGAATAAACAAATCGGATATAGTGCCACAAGAATTTGACGAGCCTTACAAGCAAGTGTCTGGCGCTGGTATTTTATTCGGTGCTTCTGGTGGTGTTGCAGAGGCTGCGCTTCGTATGGCAGTTGAAAAGCTTACTGGAAATGCGCTAACAGAGCATCTTGACTTTGAAGAAATTCGTGGCTTTGAGGGCGTTAAAGAATCTACCGTAGAGGCAAATGGCACAAAGGTTCGAGTTGCTGTTATTAGTGGGCTCAATAATGCCGAGCCAATAGTTGAAAGAATTATTAACGGAGTGCCTGTTGGCTATGATTTAATTGAGGTTATGGCGTGCCCAGGTGGTTGCATTTGTGGAGCTGGACACCCAGTTCCAGAGAAAATTGATAGCTTAGGTAAACGTCAAAAGGTTCTTGTAAATATTGATAAAACCTCGAAATATCGCAAATCTCAAGATAATCCTGATATTCTTAGACTTTATAAGGATTTTTATGGCGAGGCTAACTCCCCACTTGCACATAAGCTATTGCACACACATTATTCGCAAAAAAGTGGTGATAGTAGTGGTTGCAATGTTCGCAAAAAGTCTAACTCTGCTTTTATGACACAAGAATTTACAATTTGCACCTGTGACGAATGTTCAAGCAAGGGTTCAGCAGAATTATATAATAATATGTTGGATACAATTAAAAAGCTTAAAATGGATTCATTTGTTGAGGTGAAAACCATACGCTTAGATAAAACCCATTCGGGTGATGGTGTTTATGTAACCCTTAATGGACAATCAATTGAAACGCCAACAGCTGATAATATTTATAATACTGTGAAAAAGTTTAAACAAACAAAGTAAATAATTTTACAAAACCCCTTTTCTTTATAGATAAGGGGTTTTGTTGTTAATAAAATGTCTTTTTGGGTATTATTTTATGCAATTTATAGAGTCTACTCTTTTTATTAGGAGTAGGCTTTATATAATGCTTGAAATTACACGAATAAAGTCGTATAATATAATAATAAGTGTAATTTGTCTGTTGGAGGATAAGAATAGTGAAAAAGTTTTTTCTTATATTTGCTTTTGTAATTGCAATTCTAATTATGACGGATAAAACTGTTTATAGTAACACCAATATTAAATAGAGCACGAAAAACCAACCTTATTAGGAAGGGGTCACTAAATATGGACATTCAAAGCGTACTAATAAGATTTTTTGTAAATATTTTCCCAATCATATCTATTATATACATCATAATAGGAATAAAATTTTATATGCATAAGTGGAGGAATAGCACGAACTATTTTTCGCCATTTATGTTCGCCGCCGCTTTTTATTCATTTGGATATTTTTTAGAGGTTAACTCAATAAATTCCGAAACGGCATTTTTTGTTCGTAATTTTGAGTATTTAGGTGTTGTTTTAATTCCTACATTTTGGATTTTATTTGTTTTTGAATTAACAAAAACATATAAAACAACCAAAAAGTTAGTCTGCTTATTAACTTCTATTTCTTTAATTTTATGGTCATTATACATAACAAATCCACTTCATCATCTTTTTTATAGCAAAATAGATTTTGTTGTTAGTAAATTTGGTGGAGCAATGATAACGGTAAAAGGACCTGCTTATTATTTGTTGATTACATATTATGCTGTGCTTTTGATTGTTTCAAGTGTACTGCTTCTAAAGGCATACAAAAAAGCAAAGAAAGGAAATAATAAAAATAGCTTTATATTTTTGTTTATTTCGTTTCAATTTCCGTGGCTTACAATACTATATATTTTAGCAGGTTTTGATAAATACATTGATGTTGCACCACTTACTATAATGATAATGTGTAGCCTTTTTGCATTTAACGAATTTAGAAATGATATGTTTGAGCTTCAAATAAGCAGATGGATAAGCGTTTTTGCTAAACTTAATGAACCAGCATTTTTGATTGATTCTGAGGGTGAAATAATTTGTTCTAATGATAGTGCAAATAATTTATTTAGTCAGCTGAAAAAAAAGTACTAAAGATATGGTTATTGACTTAGATATTTGTGAACTTAAAAATAAGCCAGTTTCATTTATAATTAATAACAAAATTATATGGTTTGAACTTAAAAAAAATGAGTTCGACATAAAAAATAAGCTTACAAATTATATGCTTAGTAATATAACTATGGAAAGAAATATTTCCTTAGTAATTGAAGCATTTTTTAATGAAATAGAGGATTTCATTTTTATTGGAACAGAAGATGGAAAAGTATTATTTGTAAATAACGAAGTGAAAAAAAGGCTTGGATATTCTGATGAAGAAATTAGCCAAATGCACTTTCTTGATTTTCACCCAAAAGAGTTAAGAGAACAAGCGGAGATTACTCTTTCTAAATTACTAAAACAAGAAGAAAAGCACTGCTATTTACCTCTGCAAACAAAAAGTGGAATAAATATCCCTGTTGAAACTCGCCTTTGGCTTGGGGAGTGGGGTGGCAAAACAGTAATATATGGTATGTCAAAGGATATAACGAAAAGAGAGTTAGCGTATGAAAAAATTAAAATTAGTGAGGAACAATTCAGGCTGTTGGTTATGCAAATGCAACAAGGACTTGCTGTTCACGAAATTATATGTGATGATAAAGGAGTGCCAGTTGATTATCGTTTTGTTAGTGTAAATAAAAGCTATGAAGAGCTAACAGGCCTTTATGCCAAGGATATTATTGGCAAAACCGTATTAGAGGTTCTGCCAAACACGGAAAAATATTGGATAGAAAGATGTGGAAAGGTTGCACTTACAGGGGAGCCTTATCAATTCGATGATTTTTCCTCTGAGCTTAATAAACATTTTAGTGTTTCTGCTTATTCGCCGAAAGAAAATCAGTTTGCAGTTATTGTGACAGATGTCACGGAAAATAAAATAAGAGAAGCAGAAATTGAATTTTTAAGCTATCATGACCAGCTTACAGGGGTATATAACCGTAGATATTTTGAGTATATAATACAAAGGCTTGATGAACAGGAATATCTACCTTTAACGCTTGTTATGGCAGATGTAAATGGCTTGAAGCTAACAAATGATGCCTTTGGTCATAAAGTTGGTGATTTGCTTTTAGGAAAAATTGCTAATGTCTTAAAAAGGGAATGTAGGACAGACGATATTGTTGCAAGAATTGGTGGTGATGAATTTGTTATTTTATTACCTAAAACTAATGATGAAGAAGCAAAAACCGTTATCGACCGCATAAATACTGCTATTTCAAGCGAGAAAATTGATAATCTTGTTCTATCAATTTCCATCGGGTATGCTGTGAAACAAGAGATTTGCGATGATATCAATGAAATCTTTAAGCTAGCAGAGGATGATATGTATAGGCATAAGCTTTCTGAAAGCTCAAGCATGAGGAGTAAGACGATAGATTTAATAATGAATACACTCTATGAAAAAAACAATAGAGAAATGCTACATTCAAAAAGAGTTAGCGCAATGTGTGAGGCTATTGCAATTAAAATGGATTTCGCAAAGGATGATATAAATCAAATTAGAATAGCAGGGCTTATGCACGATATTGGGAAAATAGGGATTGATGAAAAAATTCTGGATAAACCACATAAATTAAATGGCGATGAATGGGATGAAATTAGAAGACATTCAGAAATAGGATATAGAATATTAAGCTCGGTAAATGAATTTTCAGAAATTGCTGATTTTATTCTTGAACATCACGAAAAATGGGATGGAAGTGGATACCCTAAAGGTATTAAAGGCGAAGAAATATCGTTGCAAGCAAGGATTATTACAGTTGCAGATTCGTATGATGCTATGATATCTGGCAGACCGTATAGCGCAGGATTAAAGCAGGAAGAGGTTATAAAGGAAATAAAAAGATGTTCAGGTACCCAGTTTGACCCTTGCATTGCACAAATATTTATTGAAAAGGTTTTAGGAAAGGTTTGGTAATTGTGTAGTGTTTATAATTTATGCATATTATGTATTAAATACACCTTTTTTAAAGGAGATATGCTATGATAAACACTAAAAACATTTATAATAGAGATAAGGCAGTTTTATATGCACATACTTGGGCATATAAAAGGAACCCCGAATATTACAACTTTGATAATTTGGGGGGAGATTGTACTAATTTTGCTTCTCAGGTTTTATATAGTGGAGGGAAGGAAATGAATTACAAGTCCTTATATGGCTGGTATTATAAGGACTTGAGAAATAGAACACCCTCTTGGAGCGGTGTGGAATTTTTATATAATTTTTTAACCACGAACAGCACACCCTATGCAGAGCGTGTTGATGTTCGTGATATTGTGTATGGAGATTTAATTCAATTATCTTTTACAGGAGATGAATTCAAGCATACACTTGTTGTGGTTGAGGCTGGTAGCCCTGCGGATATTAGCAATATATTAATTGCAACACATACTTATAATTTTGATTATAGACCACTTTCAACCTATGCTTGGTCAGATATTAGGTTTCTGCATATTATTTAATAAGGAGAATTAGTCGAATGTTAAAACCAAAGTTGTTTTCGATAATAAAACTTCGAAAAACAGAATTGAGCAAAAAACAATTTATGAGAGATTGTATTTCAGGTATTATTGTTGCAATTATTGCTCTCCCATTATCAGTAGCCCTTGCAATTGCATCTGGCGTTTCACCTGAAAAAGGTTTAATTACAGCTATAATTGGAGGGTTTTTAATTTCTTTTTTGGGCGGTAGTAGGGTACAAATTGGTGGCCCAACAGGTGCTTTTGTTGTAATAGTATATGGAATTGTACAAAAGTATGGCATTGAGGGCTTAACCATTGCAACAATTATGTCTGGTGCATTATTAGTTGTTTTTGGTCTTTTTAGGTTTGGTAGCATTATAAAATACATACCATACCCTATTACAACAGGCTTTACAACAGGTATCGCTGTTGTTTTATTCTCAACACAGGTGAAAGACTTTTTTGGGCTGAAAATTGAACAAGTTCCCTCTGGATTCTTTGCAAAATGGGGCAGCTATTTTTCAAGCTTCCACACAATTCAATTAGAAACCTTAATTGTTGGTGTATCGGCACTACTAATAATAATTTTAACTCCGAAAATAAATAAAACTATCCCAGGCTCGTTAATTGCATTAGTCATTACAACAATTTCTGTGCAAATTTTTCATTTGCCAGTTGCAACAATAGGTAGCATTTTTGGTGATATATCATCATCTATACCAGCGCCAAAGCTTGTGGGCATAAATATGCAAACGATAAGTGACCTAATGCACCCTGCAATTACAATTGCAATTTTAGCAGGAATAGAATCACTTCTTTCTGCTGTTGTAGCAGATGGTATGATTGGCAAAAAGCATAATTCTAATATGGAGCTTATAGCACAGGGCGTTGCGAATATCGGCTGTGCAATTTTTGGAGGAATTCCAGCAACTGGTGCAATCGCAAGAACGGCTGCCAATGTTAAAAATGGTGGCAGAACCCCAATTGCAGGTATTGTTCATTCGGTTGTTCTTTTGCTTATAATGTTAATTTTTATGCCGTATGCAAAGCTAATTCCTATGACTACCCTTGCTGCTATTCTTATAGTTGTCGCATATAATATGAGCGAATGGCGAGCATTTAAAGGCTTGTTTAACTCCACCAAAAGTGATACCGCTGTGCTTTTAATAACATTTTTGCTTACAGTTATATTTGATTTGGTGGTTGCAATTGAATTAGGTATGATTTTTGCATTATTCCTTTCAATTAAAAAAATTGCAGATAGTACACAGATAAATGAAATCAACCCACTGCTTAAAGATATATCTGAGGACGAGGAAAACGAAACGGAATATTTTTCAGAAACATCTGATACACCAAAACAAATTCTTGTATATGAGATTAATGGGGCGCTGTTTTTCGGGGCTGCAAGCACATTTATGGACGTTATGAGTGAGGTAAAAAGTACAGCAGATATTTTAATTATAAGAATGAAGAATGTACCTATTTTTGATGCAACTGCATTAGATGTGCTAAAACGAATAGATATGCGTTGCAGAAAACACCATATTATGCTTATGTTAACCGAGCTTCAACCACAACCCAGAAAATTATTAGATAAAACTGGTTTTGTTGATAAATTAGGCGAGGAAAGACTTTTTGAAAAGTTTGATGATGCGTTTGAATTAGCACGTTCAATTGTGGATTTTAAAAATAAAACAGCTAAGGTTAGAAAAAAGAAAAGCCTAGTAGCAAAATAATGGAACTTTTTGTTACTAAATTCGTCTTAATGGTATACCAAATTTTTTAAGGAGGAATATATATGAAACGAATTACAGTAATATTTGTTACACTTTGTATGCTACTTACCCTTTTAGTGCCTTTTGCAGTTGTAAATGGTGAAATTTCAGACACAATTGAGATGTATGTTGATAGCGGAAAGGCTTTCGTAAATGGAGCAGAATGTTACATAGACAAGGATAACAAGTCAGTAACCCCAATTGTTGAGAATGCACGAACGTTAGTTCCTGTGCGTTTTATAGCAGAAAGCCTTAAAATGAATGTGTCTTGGGACGAGGGCATTCAATTAGTAACTATTGAAAATGGGAATTCTGTTGTTAAATTTACAATTGGCAGTAATGAAATGACAGTTAATGATGAAAAAAGACCGATTGATAAAGATAACGACAAAATAATTGCAAAAACAGAAAATGACAGAACATTAATTCCAGTTAGGGCACTTCTTGAAGCTATTGGCAAAAAAGTATTTTATGATAGAGGGCTTATAGTAATTAGTGATAATGAAAATATTTATAATGCTGAAACTGATAAAATAGTTCTTGATGGAATAATTTCTAAGCTAAATGTTTTGCCGACCGTTGGCATTGCTGAAAACTTAGAAAAATTGGTTGGAAGTGTCGATAATGGCATAAGATATTTTGGAAGTGGTGGAGGCGGTATTGTTGCGCCTGCAATGCTTGAGAAAAGCGTAATTGCTGATGTTGCCACAGCCCCAACAAATGCAAAAAGTGACTATTCACAAACTAATACACAGGTAAGTGGTGTTGACGAGGCAGATGTTGTAAAAACTGATGGGGAATATGTGTACCAAGTAAATAACCAAAGAATAGTTATCGCAAAAATAAACCCTGCACAGGAAATGAGCGTAACTAACATTATTTCAAGGGTGAATGAGCAATTTAACCCAATAGATATGTATGTTGACGGCAATAAGCTTGTTGTTTTTGCAAATATAATTAAAAATTATGACCAGCCACAAATTATTGATAGTGCTAATACAAAAATGATTAGACGCCCAGATTATTATAATAACAACCTTTTAGAATGTGCAGTATATGATATTACAGATAGAGCGTCACCAAAGCTTGAAAGAACGCTTGATATTGAGGGTGGATATATTTCGTCACGCAAAATTGGTGATGTTGTATATATTGTTGCAAGTAAAAATATTTATTATTACGGAAATGTTAACCCACTTATGAAAGGTGCTTTGACATACACTGATAGTGCAGTTGCAACGCCTGTTGATGTTGGGTTCGACAAGGTTCGCTATTTCCCTAATTTTGAGGAAAGAAATTATTTGATTGTTGCATCAATTAATATCACAAAGCCAGATGAAAAAGCTAATGTTGAAACAATGCTTGGCGGAGGGCAAAATATATATGTTTCCAACCAAAACCTTTTCGTTGCAACAGGCAAATATAATAATGAAGATAATACATTCAACACACTTATATATAAATTCTCATTAAACAATGGAGGAATAACATATTTAAGCAAGGGCGAGGTTGCAGGCAATATTATAAACCAATTTTCAATGGACGAAAATAAAGGTAGCTTTCGTATAGCTACAACGGTAAATGGTGCACAGCAATATAACAACCTTTATATATTAGACGACACTATGAAGCCTCGTGGAAAAATTGAAAACATAGCACCAGGTGAAAAAATATATTCAACACGTTTCGTAGGTGATAGAGGGTATATGGTTACCTTTAAGCAGATTGATCCTTTATTTGTAATGGATTTATCAGATATAGATAACCCTAAAATTCTTGGCAAATTAAAAATACCAGGGTATAGTGATTATATGCACCCAATAGATGAAAACCATATTCTTGGCTTTGGTAAAGATACCATCGAGCAACAAATGTATGATGATAAAGGCAACCCAATTGGTGATTCCCGCGCGCTATATCAAGGAATGAAAATGTCGCTATTCGACGTAACTGATGTAGCAAATCCAAAACAGGAATTTGTAGAAATAATAGGCGATAGAGGTACAGATTCCCCACTACTTCAAAACCATAAGGCTCTTTTGTATTCACCAGAAAAGAAGCTACTTGCCTTCCCAATTACTGTTAGAAAAATACAGGAAAATGCTACAACAGGGCAATATGGTGAATTTACTTTTAACGGTGCGTATGTTTATAATTTTGACATAGAAACAGGCTTTAAGCTAAAAGGAAAAATAAGCCACCTTACAGAGCAAGATATGCTAAAAGCTGGCGATTATCCAGACTATCGTAAAACAATTGACAGAATTTTATTTACTGGGGATAATTTAATTACAACCTCGCAGGCAAGAATTGAAGCACATACAATATCTGATATAAAATTTGTAAATGGTATAGATATTACACAATAATAAATCCTTGACCTTCCTGCCAATTTCTGATAAAATTACAGAAATAGGCAGGAGGTTTTTTTATGGCTGAGGTTTATACAATTTTATCTTCATTGCTTAAATATATTTTTATAACAATAATATATCTATTTATTTTCGGCATTATTCGTATGATATTTTTAGATATAAGAAAAAGTGAAATGTCACACAAGAAAAACGAATTGCCCAAAGGGACAGGCTATTTAGAGCTTAAGTCGAAAAAGGATTCGTTTTATTTTGATGTAGAAAGCGTGTATCCATTAGAACGTGATGTTATTGTTATTGGACGTGGTGCAAATTGTGATATTGCTATTGACGATTTATATATGTCCACACAGCACGCTCAATTATGGCACGAGGATAACGAATGGTACATAGGTGATATGGGAAGCACTAATGGAACGTATGTCAACGGTGAAAAAATGAACGAGCAACCACTTATACTTGATAATGGTGATGTTATTAAGGTTGGACAAGTTGAATTTTTGGTGGTGATATAATGGGCAGTATGTTTAAAATGCTAAGTATAAAAAGACCAATAAATATGTTAGTGCTTATAAACGTGCTTGCATTTGGTCTTTTGTTTTTTTACCGCACGCCATTTAATTTTATAGTTTTGTATGTGGGGGGCTCTATCCTTGCGCTGTCTGTTATTACATATTCAATTATATATTTTAACCATTTAGGGGATGAATATTTATTCTTAATTGTTTCAATGCTTGTAACGCTTGGCGTTGTAATGCTTTGTAGGCTGGATTATACTATTGGAATAAAACAGGTGGGCTGGTATCTAATCTCAATTTGCGGTTTTTACATTGCCTATGTTATTTATCGTTATATTTCAAACCTCGAAAAGCTAAAATGGGTGTATTTTGGTTTGTCCATATTCCTTTTTGTTGCTACGATATTATTTGGCAAAAATATCGGTGGCGCAAAAAACTGGATAGTAATTGCAGGGCGCACATTTCAACCGTCCGAGCTTATTAAAATACTTTTTGTTATGTATTTAGCATCGTATTTTTCAGGTGATAGAAAAGCCATAATATTTAAACTGCAAGAGAAATATTTAGTATCAATAATAACATATATTTATATGGGGCTTCTTATAATTCAGCGTGAGTGGGGAATTACACTTTTGTTTTTTATGACATATTTTGTTTTAATGTATATTTACGAGGCAGATTGGCTTTTGCTTGCAGGGAATGCTGTGCTAACCGCAATCGTAGTTACCATAGGAGCAATGAAGCTGTACCATATTCGTGTGCGTATAACAAATTGGCTGGACCCTTGGAGTGATATTGCAAACAAAGGCTATCAAATAACTCAATCGCTTTTTGCTATTGCAGCAGGTGGCTTTTTTGGTAAGGGGTTGGGGCTTGGTAGCCCTGGAACAATACCAGAGGTTCATTCCGATTTCATTTTTTCAGCAATATGCGAGGAGCTTGGTATTTTTGGTGGCGTGGCAGTAATACTTTTATATTTTATTCTTGTTTATAGGGGCATAAAAATTGCACTTATACTGCCAAATGGCTTTGATAAATGTGTTGCGCTTGGCATTACAATAATGTTTGGCTTGCAAACATTTATAATAGTTGGTGGCGTAATTAAACTAATTCCACTAACAGGCATAACGCTTCCCTTTGTCAGCTATGGTGGTAGCTCGCTTGTGACAAGCTTTATTTCGCTTGGCATACTTCAAGCTATCTCTGCAAAGGGGGCGAGGGTATGACTAACAAACGTATTGTAAATATACTAATTGTTATGTCGCTTTTGTTCCTAACGCTTATTGGCTACCTTACATATTTTGAGCTTGCGCTTAAAGATACCATAGCGCAAAACCCATTTAACAAGCGCCAATGGGCGTATGAGGAGGACACCGTTCGTGGCGCTATCTATGATAAATCTGGCACGGTTTTAGCAAAATCAGACGATACAGGCAGAGAATATCCCTATGGGGCACTTTATAGCCATGTTATAGGCTATAATTCAACAGTTTACGGAAAAAGTCAATTAGAGTTTAAATATAATAATTTATTATTAGGGCAGGATGAATTATCTCAGGCTTTTAGCCTTTCAAGTGGCAAGAGGGCAGGGTATGATTTAACACTTACAATAGACCATGGGTTGCAAAGCCTTGCGTCATCTCGTCTTGGCAAACGAAATGGTGCGGTTGTTGCATTAAACCCTAAAACTGGCGAAGTGCTTGCCTTAGTTAGCAAACCAGATTTTGACCCAAATTCTGATGAATTAACAAAAAAATGGGCAGACTTAATAGAGAGCGAGGCTTCCCCACTCCTGCCACGAGCAACAAGTGGGCTGTATGCACCTGGTTCAACCTTTAAAATTATAACTTCATCTGGGGCAATAGAAAAAGGCTTTGATGGTGGAGAATATACCGATTATGGAACTGTAACAATTGGTGGAAAAACATTTGAAAATTATAAAACAAAGGCATTTGGGAAAATTAATATGGAGCGTGGCTTTGAAGTGTCAAGCAACAATGTATTTTGTACACTTGGTGCAAAGCTCGGTAGCAGTGAGCTTCGTGGAATATCAGAGCGATTTGGGTTTAATAAAATGTTCGACTTTGACCTTTCAATGTCAAAAAGCAGGTTTCCGCAAAAGGATACAGACGATGCAGGGGCAGCGGCGCTTGGAATAGGGCAGGGCGAAATTCTTGCAACGCCAATTCAAATGGCAATGGTTACATCAGCTATCGCAAATGGTGGTATAATAATGAAGCCATACCTTTTGCAACGTGCAACAAATCAGAATGGGTTTGTAATATTTGAAAATAAGCCACAGCAATTATATAAAGCATTATCGCCAGAGGTTGCAGGGAGAATAAGCAATATGATGGTAAACACAGTTAAAAATGGAACTGGGGCTGGTGCTACAATAAGGGGAATACAGGTTGCAGGGAAAACGGGAACTGCTGAAAATGAGCAATCAGTAAAACAAAAAGGCAAGGAACACGTTTGGTTCGTCGCTTTTGCACCCGCAGAGGATCCGCAAATTGCAGTAGCAGTTATGTTAGAATATAGCGGAGGTAGTGGCGGTGAGCTTTGCGCACCAATTGCAAAAGAGTTAATTGAGAAATATCTTAAAAAGTAATTGCAGATTTTCTTAATTTATTGTATAATTTAACAAATGCTTTAAAAATAAGGAGTGAGCGATATGTATAAAATATTAACGAAAAGAGTTCTTAATCCTCAAGTAACTCTTATGGAAATAGATGCACCACATATAGCAAAAAAGGCACAACCTGGGCAGTTTATAATGCTACGAGTGAACGAACAGGGCGAGCGTATTCCACTTACTATTGCAGATTTTGACGTTGAAAAAGGTACAGTTACAATTATTTACCAAGTTGTAGGCAAAACTACAACTGCGCTTGACGGACTTTCCGAGGGAGATTCTATCTTAGACTTCGCAGGGCCATTGGGCGTTGCCTCTCATTTTGACGGAGTTAAAAAAGCCGCAGTAATTGGCGGTGGTCTTGGCACAGCTATTGCATTCCCACAGGCTAAAAAGCTTTTCCAAATGGGTGTAGAGGTTGATGTAATAGCAGGCTTTAGAAATGAAGAGCTTATTATTTTAAAGGACGAGCTTGAAAAAATTAGCACTCGAACATTTATTACAACAGACGACGGTTCAAATGGAAATAAGGGCTTTGTAACAGATGTGCTAAAAAAACTTATTGAAGATGGAAATAAATATGATATAGTAGTTGCAATTGGGCCTCTTGTTATGATGAGGGCTGTTGCAAATGTTACTCGTGAGTATGGAATTAAAACAATTGTTAGTATGAACCCTGTAATGATAGACGGAACAGGAATGTGTGGCGGTTGTAGGGTTACAGTTGGTGGCGAAACAAAATTTGCTTGCGTAGACGGGCCAGATTTTGATGGGCATAAGGTTGATTTTGACGAGGCAATTCGCCGTTCGCAAATGTTTAAGGACTTTGAAAAGCAAGCCTTGGAGGATCATATTTGCAGATTGGGGGAAAATACCAATGCCTAATATGTCATTAGAAAAAGTAAAAATGCCCGAGCAACAAGGGGATGTGCGTAATAAAAATTTCCTTGAAGTAACCCACGGATACACCGATGCTATGGCTATCGAAGAGGCAGGCAGATGCCTTGCTTGTAAGAATAAACCTTGCGTTAGTGGTTGCCCTGTGCTTGTAAATATTCCAGATTTTATTACAGCTGTTAGCAAAGGTGAATTTGAAGAGGCGTATCAAATTGTTCGTAGCACAAATGCACTTCCTGCTGTTTGTGGTAGGGTTTGCCCACAGGAAAACCAATGTGAAAAATATTGCGTAAGGGCAAAAAAGGGCGAGAGTGTAGGGATTGGTCGCTTAGAGAGATTTGTTGCAGATTGGCATATGAAAAATGTTGAAGAAAAACAAGAGAAACCAAAGTCAAACGGTAAAAAGGTTGCTGTTATAGGTTCTGGCCCTGCAAGCCTAACGTGTGCAGGAGACCTTGCAATGCTTGGATATGATGTTACAATTTTCGAGGCTTTTCATACCCCTGGTGGCGTTTTGATGTATGGAATTCCAGAATTCCGCCTGCCAAAGGATATTGTTCAAAAAGAAATAAATACACTTAAAAATTTAGGTGTTGACATACAAACTAATATGGTAATTGGTAAGGTTTCGTCAATTGATGAGCTTATGCACGAGCAGGGCTACTTAGCTGTATTTATCGGTACAGGTGCAGGGCTTCCAAGCTTTATGAAAATACCGGGTGAGAATTTAAACGGAGTATATTCTGCAAACGAATTTTTGACAAGAGTTAATTTAATGAAGGCATATAAATTCCCAAATTATGATACACCAATTCGTATTGGTAAGCGTGTTGCCATTGTTGGTGGCGGTAATGTGGCAATGGATGCGGCACGCTGTGCAAAACGTCTTGGCGCAGAAGAGGTATACATTATATATAGACGTTCAGAAAAGGAAATGCCAGCTCGTCTTGAAGAGGTTCACCACGCAAAAGAAGAGGGAATAATATTTAAAATGCTAACAAACCCAACTCAAATTATAGGCGAAGATGGTTGGGTAAAGGGTATTGAATGTGTTGAAATGGAGCTTGGCGAGCCAGATGAATCTGGCAGGCGCAGACCACAGGCAAAAAAGGGTAGTGAAAAAGTTATAGAGCTTGACACTGTTGTTATATCAATTGGTCAGTCACCAAACCCACTTATTAAATCCACCACTCCATCGCTTGAAACTGAAAGCTGGGGCGGAATTATAGCAAACGAAGAAACAGGCGAAACAAGTATAGAGGGTGTGTATGCAGGGGGCGACGCTGTAACTGGTGCTGCAACGGTAATTTGGGCAATGGGTGCAGGCAAGGCGGCGGCAAAGGCTATGCATGAATATTTGCAAAATAAATAAATATTTGTTGACATTATTTGCATTCTATGTTAATATATCGTAGTATCCGCACGGAGAGGGTTAGAAAATGTGTAGGCAACTCTTACACATACCCATACGGCGAGTTTTTAATTAAGGAGGTGCGTTATTAGTGTACGCAATAATTGAAACAGGCGGCAAACAGTACAAAGTAAACGAGGGTGATGTAATTTACATCGAGAAACTTGAACTTGAAGACGGTGCTGAAGTTAAGTTTGACAAAGTTTTATTAGTTGGTAAAGACGATGGTATTCAAATCGGCAGTCCAGCTGTTGATGGAGCTATTGTTAGTGGAAAAGTTCTTAAAAACGGAAAAGCTAAAAAGGTTGTTGTTTTTAAGTATAAGCCTAAAAAAGGCTATCGTAAAAAACAAGGACATAGACAAGCTTATACAAAAGTTCAAATCGAAAAGATTACAGCTTAGTTTAAAAAGTTTACATTTAAATGATTATTGAGAGGTGAAAATACATGGCACATAAGAAAGGCGTAGGTAGTACTAAAAACGGTAGAGATTCAGAGTCCAAACGACTTGGTGCTAAAAGAGCAGATGGTCAGTTCGTTCTTGCTGGTAACATTTTAGTTCGTCAAAGAGGAACAAAAATTCACCCAGGTCTTAATGTTGGTAAGGGTAGTGATGACACTCTTTTCGCTCTTATAGATGGCAAAGTTAAATTCGAGCGTAAAGGCAAAGATAAAAAACAGGTTAGCATTTACACACTTGCACAGTAATTTTTATGGGCTGTTTCTCACAGAAACAGTCCATTTTTGTATTATTTGAAAAATGTTATTAATTTATACTAAATTTAATGTAAAGTAGGAAAAATTATGTTCGTAGATATAGCTAATATTGTTATTAAAGCAGGCAATGGTGGTAATGGCGCAGTTGCTTTTCATAGAGAAAAATATGTTGCAGCAGGTGGCCCAGATGGTGGCGACGGTGGCAGGGGTGGCGATGTTATTATTGTTGTAGATACCAACCTTTCGACACTTATGGATTTTCGTTATAAGAAAAAATATAACGCACAAAATGGGGAAGATGGCAAAGGTGCGAATATGTCTGGCAAGGCTGGTGAGGATTTAATAATTCGTGTGCCACGAGGAACAATTGTTAAAGATGCTGTAACGGATAGAATTATTGCAGATTTATCAGATGTTGACAGTCGCTATGTTGCCGCAAGAGGTGGTAATGGTGGCTGGGGTAATCAGCATTTTGCTTCACCTACAAGGCAAGCACCAAACTTTGCAAAAAGTGGGCTTATAGGGCAGGGCAGAGAAATTGTTTTAGAGCTTAAACTAATTGCAGATGTTGGTCTAATAGGCTTTCCAAATGTTGGTAAATCTACAATTTTATCTGTTGTTAGTGATGCAAGACCAAAAATAGCTAATTATCATTTTACAACACTTACGCCTAATTTAGGTGTAACCTGTGTTGGTGATGGTAGCATGGTTATTGCAGATATTCCAGGAATTATAGAAGGTGCACATGAGGGAATTGGTCTTGGACATGAATTTTTAAGGCATATTGAAAGAACACGCCTTTTAATTCACGTTGTTGATGTATCTGGCTGCGAGGGTAGAAACCCAATTGAGGATTTTGACCTTATAAATTCAGAGCTTGAACGATATAGCCCAGCGCTTGCAAAAAAACAGCAGATTGTAGCGGCTAATAAAATAGATGTATCAAAGGAATTGCTTGAAGATTTTACTGCCCAGCTTGAAGAGAGAGGCTATAAAGTGTTCCCAATTTCTGCGGCTACCAAAAGTGGTGTGCAAGACCTTATGAATTACACATATACCCTGCTCCAAACTATTCCAATGCCTGAATTTGAGGTTATTGAAATGGTTATGGAAAAGGTAACGGTTGACGAAACCTTTACTGTTAGAGTAGATGAAGACGAAATTTACGTTGTTGAGGGTGAAGGGGTAGAACTTCTTGTTTCATCCACCAACTTTAATGATGGTGATTCATTAAGCTATTTCCAACGTACCTTGCGCCGCAAGGGTGTTGTTGATGAGCTTGAAAAAGCAGGCATAAAAGAGGGCGACACAGTAAGAATTTGTGACATAGAATTCGATTATTACAGATAATTTTAAAAAACACTTGCAAGTTGTTTAAAAGTATGTTAAAATTTTACTTGCGTTTAGAAACGGGCAGTCCTCTGCACTGAATGATATGTCAGGCACGAATGTCTATGTAGAAGGGGAGTTCTTAAATGAATTTAGTCAGCAAAATAGGTCAGGAGCAAATCCGTACAGACCTACCAAAGCTTAACATTGGAGACACAGCTCGTGTTTATGTTAAGGTAAAAGAAGGCACACGTGAGAGAGTCCAAATGTTTGAGGGTACAATTATCCAAAAGAAGCATGGTGGAATTCAAGAAACATTTACAGTTCGTAGAGTTTCTTACGGCGTAGGCGTTGAAAAATCTTTCCCAGTAAATTCACCGAACATTGACCATATCGACATAGTTCGTAAAGGTAAAGTTCGTCGTGCTAAGTTATTCTATCTTCGTGATAGAGTTGGTAAGTCAGCTAAGGTTAAAGAGAGATTATAAAATTGAAAATGGGGGCGTGGCTGCGCCGACATAGCCGCTTTGCTGCGTTATTGTCGGACACACGCTCCTTTTTTTCGTTAAATTTAGGAGGTAAAATTTATGGAAAACAACGAGCTTGAACAAAAAGAAGTACAAAACGAAACAAGAGAAATAATAGAGAAACAGGAAACACCTCCTGCGATTAATTGGAAAAAAGAAGCTTTTGAGTGGTCGCAAGCTATTATAATTGCTGTTATAATTGCGTATATAATTAAAAGTTTTCTATTCACACTTGTGCTTGTTTCTGGTCCGTCAATGCAAAATACTTTGCAAGATGGTGACAGATTGTTCGTATACAGGCTTATGTATAAGCCACATGATGGTGATATTGTAGTATTTACGCCTGAAAAAGATAAAAACAGACCATATATTAAGCGTGTAATTGCAACCGAGGGGCAAACTATTAACATAAACTTTAAAACTGCTGAGGTTTCGGTTGATGGCAAGGTTTTAACGGAAAAATATATAAAGATGCCAACAACTCAATCTTTTGATGTGAAGTTCCCTGTGACTGTTCCTGCTGGTCACGTTTTTGTGATGGGTGATAACAGAGGTAACAGCCATGATAGCAGAAGTAGTACCGTCGGTAGCTATGATAATCAAAATGGTATGGTAAAGAATGAATCAATAATGGGAAAGGCGATGTTCAGAATTTGGCCGTTTAACCAATTCGGTTCATTGTACAAATAATATGGTAATTCAATGGTTCCCTGGACATATGGCGAAAACTCGCCGTTTGATTGCAGATAATTTAAAAATAGTTGATGTTGTTGTGGAGCTTTTAGATTCACGCCTTCCTATGGCTTCAACAAATCCTATTGTTGATGAATTAGTAGGTGCAAAGCCTCGTGTGGTTGTGCTAAATAAAAGCGATATGGCGGATAGCGAAGCTACGAAAAAGTGGATTCAATATTATAAAGCCAAGGGCATTAGCGCTGTTGCAATTGATAGCATAACAGGAAAAGGTTTTCCACAGCTAAAGGATATGATAAAAGAAGTTTTAAAGGAAAAAACACAGCGTGCGCTTGATAAAGGTATGAAAGAGCGCCCTGCAAGAATGATGGTTGTTGGAATTCCGAATGTTGGTAAATCATCATTTATCAACAAATTAGCAGGCAGAGCAAGCACCAAAACTGGAGATACCCCTGGTGTAACTAAAACCAAGCAATGGATTAGAATTAGTGGAGGGTATGAGCTTTTAGATACTCCTGGTATCCTGTGGCCTCGATTTGATGATGAAAAGACTGGCTTGCACCTTGCTTTTACTGGCGCTATTCGTGATGAAATATATGATACTGTTGAGGTAGCTTTTCAGCTTTGTGCTTATATTTCAAAGCGTTTTCCAATGAGGATGAGCGAAACATATAAAATTCCATTTGTAGAAAATATGGCAGGGCATGATATATTATTTGAAATTGGTAAGCGCAGAGGTTGTATTATTGCAGGCGGTGAGGTTGATTTAGAGCGTACATCTCGCATTGTGCTTGATGAATTTCGTGCTTGCAGGATAGGCAAAATAACTTTGGAATTACCGGAGGATAGCAATGATTGACAGGCTTAGAGTTGATGCATTGTGGGAAATTGAGCATATAAAAAATAATGAGGGCTATAATTTAATCGCAGGCGTTGACGAGGCGGGCAGAGGCCCTCTCGCAGGGCCTGTTTGTGTTGCTGCGGTTATTCTTCCAAGGGATATATATTTGGAAAAGGTAAATGATTCTAAAAAGTTAAGTGATAAACAAAAAGACAAATTATATGATGAAATAATTAAAAATGCAATAGCGTATTCGATTGTTCTAATAGACCATACTGTAATTGATGAAATTAATATTTTAAATGCTACCTTTAAAGGTATGTGTGATTCTGTAAGGGGGCTTAGCACCAAGCCTGACTATGTTTTAATAGATGGTAATAGGATTAAAGGGATGGACTGGGTTCCACACGAATGTGTTATAAAGGGTGATAGTAAGAGTATTTCTATTGCGGCGGCATCAATTTTGGCAAAGGTTACTCGTGATAGATATATGAATAAGCTTGATGAAAAATATCCACAGTATGGCTTTAAAAAGCATATGGGGTATCCAACTAAGTCACATTATGAGGCACTTAAACAATTTGGCGCAAGTGATGTACATAGGCTTTCTTTTAACCTAAAGCTTGGGGAATAAAGATGGAAAATTACAAAAAAGCAATCGGTAATTTTGGCGAAGAGGAAGCTGTAAAGTATCTTCGTAAAAAAGGATATAAAATTTTAGAGTGTAATTTTAATGTGCGTGGTGGCGAAATAGATATAATCGCACACAAAAGTGGATATGTTGTTTTCGTAGAGGTTAAAACTCGTAAGGATAATACTCTTGGCACTGGTGCAGAGGCTGTTACATATACAAAAAGGCAAAGGATAATTAAAGCGGCACAGTGCTATTTGCTTAAGGTTGGCGAATGTGATGTTCGATTTGATGTAGTTGATGTTACAGGAAACATTGAAAATGGCAAGTTTTTATTGCAAAAAATAAATCATATTGAAAATGCTTTTTTTGGAGGCTAAAAAATGTATAGTGATGCTCATTGTGATACAATTTCAAGAATACTGGATAAAGAACAAAATTTATGGAGCAATGATGGACATTTAGATTTAAAGCGCCTTAAAGAGCAAGGGTGTGCTATGCAATTTTTCGCAGCTTGGATAGAGCCACAATACGAGCATTATGGTGCACTTGCACGTTGTCTTGATATAATTGATAAGTTTTATATTGAACTTGAAATTAATAAAGAGCATTTGCATTTAGTTAAAAATTCATCCGACATAGATTTTGCGATTAAAAATAACAGGGTTGGTGCGCTGTTATCAATAGAGGGTGGAAGTGCGCTTGAGGGCAAGCTATCAACCCTTAGAATGTTATATAAATTAGGCGTTCGTGCAATGACGCTTACTTGGAATGGCAGAAATGAAATAGCAGACGGTATAGGCGAGGGCGACAGGGCAGGCGGATTATCTAAATTTGGCTTTGATGTTGTAAGGGAAATGAATAGCCTCTGTATGATAGTTGATGTTTCGCATTTATCAGAGCGTGGCTTTTGGGACGTAGCTGAAACTTCAAATGAAGCATTTATAGCTTCACATTCTAATGCAAAATCACTTTGTAAGCACCCACGAAATTTAACAAATGAGCAAATAACCGAAATAGTAAAACGAAACGGATTTATTGGGATTAACCTATATTCAATGTTTTTAAGTGAAAATAATGCGAAAATTAGTGATATAATTCGCCATATTGAGTATTTTATGTCATTAGGTGCCGAGGATGTACTTGGGCTTGGAGCAGATTTTGACGGAGTAGATAACCTACCCGAAAACATTTGCGGAATAGGGGATATGCAAAAAATTATAAACGAACTAATCAAAAATGGTTATAGTGATGATGTAATAAACAAGGTTTTATACCACAATCTGCATAGGGCAACAAAACAAATTATGAAAATTTAAAAAAAAATATTGCATTTTCCGTTATTTTCATTTATTATATAAGTATAATAAATAATCTTGGAGGAATAAATTAAATGAAACTTTCTGTTAAATCTCAAACAATAAGCCCGTCACCTACGCTTGCTATAGATGCAAAGTATAAGGAGATGCTTGCAAATGGTATTGACGTTGTAGGCTTTGGCGCTGGCGAGCCTGATTGTGACACACCTGACCACATAAAAAATGCCGCTATTGAAGCAATTAAAAGTGGCTTTACAAAATATACCCCAGCAGTTGGAACATTAGACCTTAGAAAAGCTATATGCAAAAAATTCCTTGATGATAATGGGCTTACATACGGAGTTGGAGATATCGTTGTTTCAAATGGTGCTAAGCATTCACTAATTAACGTATTTTCAGCTATATTAAACCCTGGTGATGAGGTTATAATTCCTGCACCTTTTTGGGTTAGTTATCCTGAAATGGTAAAGATAGCAGATGGTATTCCTGTTACTTTGGACACAACCGAGGAAAATGGCTTTAAATTTACAGCAGAACAATTTGCAAAATCAATTACACCAAAAACAAAGGCAATAGTAATGAACAGCCCAAGCAACCCAACAGGTATGATTTATACAGAATCAGAGCTTAGAGCTATTGCAAAGGTAGCTGTTGAAAATAATATATTCGTAGTTTCAGACGAAATATATGAAAAATTAGTTTATGATGGCAATGAGCATATAAGCATTGCGACATTTGGTGAGGATATTAAAAAGCTTACTATTATAGTAAATGGTGTGTCTAAAAGCCACGCAATGACTGGCTGGCGTATAGGCTACACAGCGAGCACTCCAGAAATAGCAAAAATAATGGGTAACGTGCAAAGCCACGCAGCTTCAAATCCGTGCTCAATTTCACAGGTTGCGGCAACTGCGGCGCTTAACGGCCCGCAGGATTCAATCGAAGAAATGAAAAAGGAATTTGTTACTCGTCGTAATTATATGGTAGATAGAATTAACTCTATTGACGGTGTTTCATGCCTTAAACCAGAGGGCGCTTTTTATGTTATGATGAATATTACGAAATTATTTGGCAGGGAAATTAACGGTAAGGTTATAAACACGTCAGACGATTTTTGTGATGCACTACTTGAAAATAACAAGGTAGCACTTGTTCCAGGCTCTGGCTTTGGTGCAGAGGGCTATGTTCGTTGGTCGTATGCAACAAGTATGAAAAATATTGAAAACGGATTAAACAGATTGGAAGAATTTTTAGCTTAGGAGAATATAAATGAACAATACATACGAAAGCCCACTCAATTCCAGATATGCAAGCAAGGAAATGAAAGAAATATTTTCGCCAGACACAAAGTTCCGCACATGGCGTAAATTGTGGATAGCGCTTGCAGAGGCAGAGATGGAGCTTGGAATTCCAATAACACAGGCACAAATTGATGAATTAAAAGCAAATGCAAACGATATAAATTATGAAGTTGCAATAGCAAGGGAAAAAGAAGTTCGCCACGATGTTATGGCACACGTTTTCGCTTATGGTGAGCAGTGCCCGAATGCAAAGGGAATAATTCACCTTGGTGCAACATCATGCTATGTTGGTGATAATACCGATATTATAATAATGCACGATGCTCTTAAATTAATTCGCAAAAAGCTTATAAATGTAATTGCTTATGTTGCGAAATTTGCAGATGAATATAAAAACCTTCCAACGCTTGGTTTTACACATTTTCAAGCGGCACAGCTTACTACTGTTGGAAAGCGTGCAACATTATGGCTTCAAGAATTACTTATGGATTTGGAAGATGTAGATTTTCAGCTTAGCAAAGCAAAATTGCTTGGCTCTAAGGGTACAACAGGAACACAAGCAAGCTTTTTAGAGCTTTTTAGTGGCGACCACGAAAAAGTTAAAAAGTCCGAAAAGCTAATTGCCCAAAAGATGGGCTACAAGGAAGTATTTGCAGTTTCTGGTCAAACATATTCAAGAAAATTAGATAGCCAAATGTTAAACGTGCTAAGTAGTATTGCGCAAAGTGCATATAAATTTAGTAATGATATTCGTCTATTACAACACTTAAAAGAAATTGAAGAGCCATTTGAAAAGGGTCAAATAGGTTCATCAGCTATGGCGTATAAGCGTAATCCAATGCGTAGCGAAAGAATTTCATCACTTGCACGATATGTTATTGTTGATGCCTTAAACCCTGCTATTACAGCATCAAACCAATGGTTCGAGCGTACTCTTGATGATTCTGCAAACAAACGCATAAGCGTACCAGAGGCATTTTTGGCTGTTGATGCAATTCTTAATATTTATATGAATGTAGCAGACGGGCTTGTAGTTTATCCAAAGGTTATAAACCAAAGAATAATGTCCGAGCTTCCATTTATGGCAACAGAAAACATTATGATGGATGCAGTAAAGCGTGGTGGTGACAGGCAAGAATTACACGAGCAAATTCGTGTTCATTCAATTGCCGCTGCAAAGGTTGTAAAGGAAGAAGGCTTGCCTAATGATTTGATTTCAAGAATTGTGGCAGACTCTACTTTTGGTATGACCGAGGAAGAAATAAACAAAATATTAAAGCCTGAAAACTTTATTGGTAGGTCAAGTGAACAAGTTACAGACTTCTTGCGTGACTGCGTTATGCCAATAATTAATAATAATAAAGCTGATATTGGAGTTCAAGTAGAAATAAATGTATAGTACTAATCTTAATTTAAACCATTAAACATCTTGTTGTTAAATTTCCGCTATACTGCGTTGCAGAACCTTTTTGAATACATACAGTATTCAAAAGAACCTGCACCTTGTCTGGCGAAAATTTAATCAACAATCTATTCAATATTTTAAACTAAAATTAGTACAGGAGGTGCTTTCAAAATGTTAAATGGCAAAAAAATAGGCTTTATTGGTGCTGGTAATATGGGTAGCGCAATCGCAGGAGGGCTAATATCCTCTGGCGTTTTAAAGGCGAGCGACATATTAGTTACCGATATTGATACAAAAAAAGCAGATGAATTTGCAAAAATTGGTGCACAGGTTATAAATAGTGCTACCGAAATAGCAAATGAGGCAGATGTTGTAATTCTTGCTGTTAAACCACAGGTTTATGGTGCGGTGCTTTCAAATTTATCAGAATATACAAAGCCTTTATATGTTTCAATTGCAGCAGGAATAAATATAGATTATATCAAAGGGTTTTTTAATTCCCCTGTTCGTGTTATTAGGGTTATGCCAAATACTCCTGCACTTATAAACGAGGGTATGACGGTTATTAGCACAGTACAGCCTGCAACTGATGATGATTTAGCGACAGTTTGTGAAATTTTTAAAAGTGTTGGTTTAATTGAAGTTATGCAAGAAAGTTATATGAACGCAGTTGTTGCAGTTAGCGCAAGTAGCCCAGCTTATGTGTATATGATGATAGAAGCAATGGCAGATGCCGCTGTGCTTGATGGTATTCCTCGTGAAACTGCATATCGCTTAGCATCACAAGCAGTATTAGGAAGCGCAAAAATGGTGCTTGAAACGGGTGCACACCCTGGTGACTTAAAAGACAAGGTATGCTCGCCAAATGGTACTACAATTCGTGCAGTAGCCTCACTTGAAAAAGATGGCTTTCGTTCATCAATAATTCATGCAATGAGGGAATGTACAAAAAGGGCAAACGAATTAACCAAATGAGTATACTAATCTCAATTTAAAAGTCATTAAACATCTTGCGGTGAAATTTTAGCCATACTGTGTTACAGAACCTTTTGAATACATACAGTATTCAAAAGAACCTGTGCCTTGTCTGACAAAAATTTCATCCACAATCTATTCAATGTTTTAAATTGAAATTAGTATTATTAAATGTCTGCTAAATAGCAGGCATTTTTTTTATCCTTTCTGCATAGTTATTAATACACGGAGGGGATTAAATTTGATATATACAGTAAGAAAAATAATTAAGGAACATATTATGGAGCATTCAGTTCAATACTTTTTCCTATTACTCGCCCTAATAACAGGCATTGTGGCAGGCGCATTATTTGTAGGTGCATTGCCAAAAGAAAAATCTAACGAGCTTATGGGTATAATCAATAGCTTTTGCAAATCTGCATCAAATAATGACTTAATGCCATTTGAAATTTTTAAAACATCAGCTATCAACAATATTAGAACAATTGTTTTGCTTTGCCTATGCGCAACTTCAATAGTATTTGTGCCACTAATTTATGTATATATGGTAGCAAGAGGATTTGTTATAGGCTTTACAGTTGGGTTTATGTCACTATTTTTTGGCTTTAAGGGTTTTGCTCTTGTTGCAGTTTCGGTGTTGCCACAAAGCATTATTTCAATCCCTGCAATAATGCTTATGTCAATCATATCATTAAACTATGCGATGAAAAAAAGAAAAACCCATAAAAATAGTATGATTAAATTAGATGACCAAAGTGAACTAATCTTGTTTACATATTCCACGCTCATAATTTTTATAATATTAATTCTTTCAACGACAATTGACGCATTTGTTGTTCCAGTTTTTGTAAAGCTAATTAGTAGTCTGTATGTATAACCTACACAATATATAGTAAAATGAAAATTTCAATGTATAAATTGACCTAAAATTACAATAATTTTTATGCAATTTTAAAAACAAAATAACAGAAAACTATGTACAAAAATACTTTTTTCGATTAAAATTAGTTTGTAGTGTTTACATAATCAACCCAAAAGAGGAGTATCTAAATGGAAACAAACGTGAAACTTTTTATAGATTATCTTAAAAATGAAAAGCATTTGTCAGATAATACTTTGCAATCCTATAAAAGGGATATTACTCAATATATTACATATTTAGTGAATAACAAAATAAACAATTGTATAAATGTTTCACCAACAATTGTTTTAAATTATATGCTGTATCTTCAAAAAGAGGGTAGGGCAACTGCGACTATTTCACGAAGCTTAGCTTCTACAAGGTCGTTTTATCAATATTTGTGTATGCAAAATATTTGCCACATTGACCCAACCACCGAGGTTCATTCTTTTAAAGCAGAGAAAAAACTTCCGCAGGTGCTAACAAGTCAAGAAATCAACCTTTTGCTTGACCAACCATCATGCGCAGATTTAAAAGGAATCAGGGATAAGGCTATGCTCGAGCTTTTGTATGCAACAGGAATAAGAGTTACAGAGCTAATTTCATTAAATGTTGAAGATTTAAACATTGAAGTTGGATACATAATTTGTCGTAATAATATCAAGGAACGAATTGTGCCTCTTTATGCAGAGGCTGTTAATGCACTAAAAAAATATCTTATTAATGTTCGTGCTATTATGGTAAATGTTCCTGATGAAAAATCCCTATTTGTAAACGTAAATGGAAACCGTTTAACTCGTCAGGGATTTTGGAAAATAATCAAATCCTATAAAGCACAGGCGAAAATTAAAAAGGATATAACCCCCCACACCCTTCGTCATTCATTTGCGGCACATCTCCTTGAAAATGGTGCGGATTTAAAATCAATCCAAGAAATGCTCGGTCATTCTGATATCTCATCAACACAGGTCTATGCAAGCGTTGTGAAAAATAGAATTAAAGAAGTATATAAAAATTCTCACCCACGAGCTAAGGCATAAATTTCAACTATAGCAATTTTACTTTACATATGGAATTTTTAATGGAGTAAAATTGCAGAATTAAGCGGTTTTCTTTCGTTAATATATTTATTTGAAAAAGAAAACCGCTATAAAATAGTATAATTATATAAGTATTCGCATAACATTTAATTAGTAGAACATCCTGTTAGGAGGTAATATTATGAAAAGTGGTATGCGATTTTTATGTTTTGTTATAGTATGTAGCCTTATTGCAATGATTAGTGTACCAGTATTTGCAGAGGAAGCAGTTCCAATAAAAGCACAATCAGCAATTCTTATGGAAGCTTCAACTGGTGAAATCCTTTTTGAACAAAACCCTAACGAGCATTTGCCAATTGCAAGCGTTACAAAGGTTATGACAATGCTCTTAATTATCGAGGCAATAAATAGTGGCAAAATAACTATGCAAGATAAAGTTACTGCAAGTGAATATGCGTGCAGTATGGGTGGCTCGCAGGTTTTTTTAGAACCAGGTGAGCAAATGAGCGTGTTTGATATGTTAAAGGCAATAGCAGTCGCATCTGGTAATGATGCATCTGTTGCAATGGCAGAGCACATAATGGGAAGTGCGCCAGCCTTTGTTGCTGCAATGAACACAAGGGCAAAGGCACTTGGTATGAATAACACTAATTTTGCAAACTGTAATGGTCTTGATGAAGATAATCATTATAGTAGCGCAAAAGATGTTGCAATAATGTCCAGAGAACTTTTAAAACACGAGGAAATTAAGCAGTTTCTTTCAATATGGATAGACAGCCTGCGTGATGGAAAGTTTGGTCTTGCAAATACAAATAAGCTTATTCGTTTTTATAAAGGGGCAATTGGAATTAAAACAGGCTCAACAGGTAAGGCGAAATATTGCCTATCAGCAGCAGCAACAAGGGATGATTTAACACTAATTTCTGTAATCCTCGCCGCACCGTCAACCGCAGATAGGTTCGGTTCAGCATCAAAGCTATTAGATTATGGCTTTGCAAACTATGCTGTTGTAAAAGGCGTTACAAAAGGAGATAGCATTGGAATTGTTCCAATTACAAAAGGCACAGAAAAAGGAATAGAAGCAGTCGCAAAGAATGATTTCAAGCATCTTGTGCCAAAAGGTAATGCAGGTAAAATAGAAAAGCAAATAATTCTTCCTGAAACAATATCAGCACCTGTAAAGGAAAATGATAAGGTTGGCGACCTTTTGTTACTCATAAACGGAAAGCAAATTGGTACAGTAGATTTAATTGCAAAAAAATCAGTTAATAGAATAACAATAGGAAATGTTATAGTAACTTTAACAAAAATGTGGGTACAAGTAAAATAATTTAACACAAAAACCCTTATAATATCTGAACTTATCCAAAGTTCAGATATTTTTTTCGTTTTTTTGAAAATAAGTGTTGACAATGAGAGAACATCCTGCTATAATAAATCTTGCGCCTCGGGGAAGCAGAAAAAAAGAACTGAAGCGAAAGCAACTTGAAGTTTGAAAAGTGAATAGCGTAGAGAACAAAAAAGAGAAACATATATAATGTATGTACAATCAAAAGTTCTCGTCAATTACAAGAGTTTAAAGCAACAAAATTATAACGAGCTAGCAAAGCTCGGTTAAT
>Ga0247840_10000898_pt1 | contig 59896 bp, 45 predicted proteins | sample LaCruzMarch2015__FD_192404 | JGI IMG/M metagenome (GOLD analysis project Ga0247840, IMG submission 192404) | Freshwater microbial communities from meromictic Lake La Cruz, Castile-La Mancha, Spain - LaCruzMarch2015_17m | ecosystem: Environmental > Aquatic > Freshwater > Lake | place: Spain... | reverse complement strand
CTAACGGCCATGTTTTGTCGCTTAGATATTTGTTTGATGGCGGAAAGTCTGAGATTTTCAATCACGCCACTGGCGAAGCTTCAACGGTATTGGAGGTAATTCAAGCCTCAGAGAAAGTCGCGGGCAAAAAGGTCAATTATAAAATGGAAAGTAGGCGTAGTGGTGATCCTTCAATTTCTGTTGCTGATTCCAGTAAGGCAAAAGAGAAGTTGAGCTGGGAGGCAAAGTATCGACTTTCCGAAATGGCTGAAACTGCTTGGGAGTGGGAATCAGAATATAAGTCAAAAATACTAGATAATAATGAGTAAGTTCCCACATCAAGCGCGGGATGACATTATGAAAAAACGGGAAATTCTAAAAGATCCAAATCCAGTATTACGAGCCGAGGCAGAGAATGTCTCGTCTTTTGATGGAGAGATTCAGGAGCTAATTGACGACATGATATATACCATGAGAAATGCGGATGGCATTGGTTTAGCAGCTCCACAAGTTGGTGTTGGAAAAAAAATCATTGTTGCTGAGTATGAGACCCCGGAAAAGTCAGATGATGATTTCCCACTGGCTGTAGTAGTAAATCCTAAAATCGAAGAGATTTCAGATGATGATCAAGAGTTTATGATTGAAGGTTGCTTATCTTTTCCAAACAAAGAACTTTATATTAAACGACCAAAAAAAATCAAGATCTCTGCTCAAGATCGTTGGGGTAAAGAATATACTTTGGAGAATGAGAAATTTTTGGCCAGAGTCTTACAGCACGAGATAGACCACCTAAATGGTATTTTAATGATTGACCACATTAAGGTTGTAAAAACTGTTTTTGTTGGTAATGGATCACTTGGACTGCCAGTCTTAGAGAGAATTACAAATGATCCACAGTTTGAATTGACTGGCATCTTTACTACAACTGATCGGCCAGCTGGCAGAAACGGCGACATGCAGCCGACATTGGTGGCTCAGTTATCAGCCAAATTAGATCAAAATATTTTTAAGGTTGAAGATATTAATTCATCTGAGGTAATTGATCAGATCAAGAAATTGGACCCAGAACTGATAGTTTTGGCTGACTTTTCACAAATAATATCTAAAGAATTAATTGATCTACCAAAATATGGAATCCTAAATATTCATCCGTCACTTCTCCCCAAGTACCGCGGACCGTCACCGGTGGTTTCGGCAATACTTTCTGGTGATAAAAAAACCGGTGTCTCAATTATTAAGCTTTCTGACAAAATTGATGCTGGAGATATCCTTTCGCAACTAGAGATTCGAATACGACCACGCGAGACTTCAGATCAATTGAAAAATCGTCTAGCGGAATTTGGTGCAGATCTTCTGGCTGAAACGGTGCCATATTATTTGGCCGATGAAATTCATCCAATTATCCAAAAAGAAGATAAGGTCACAAACACCAAGAAATTTAGCAAAGAAGATGGAAAAATTACAAATCAATCTGCTGAGCAAATTGATAGGATGGTTCGAGCCCTAAATCCTTGGCCTGGCGCATATATTATTGTCGGAGACCTGCCTGCCGGCAGACAGGGTAAAAAAGTTTTTATTACCAAGTCTCACTTGAATAAGGAGAAGACATTGGTTATTGATGCTGTCAAACCGGAAGGTAAGCGCGAAATGACTTACAAAGAGTACTTGGCAGGGAACACTCCGTTGACAATCACTGATTAATTTGATAGAATCGACTGTAGTAATTAGAAAAAATAAGGAAACGAAAGAAATGCTAAAAATCAGATTATCGAGAGTTGGCAAGAGTCATACTCCGATCTACCGGTTGGTCGTGGCAGAAAAGTCGCGGGCGGTAAAAAGAGAAAATATCGAAATTCTTGGCTTGTATAATCCAGCCAATAAAGAAGATAGATTTCAAGTTAAAAAAGACAGAGTTTTATACTGGATTGGTATGGGTGCACAACCATCTGATACCGCCAGAAATTTACTTTGTGATTTTGATGTTTTGCCAAAAAAGGATAAAATAAAAGTGGTTCATGGTAAAGCAACAAAAAAGAAATCTGCTAAAGAAGAGGCAGGAAAAAAGCCTGAGGTAGCGGCACTAGATGCAACATCAGAGGAAAATACTGCAGATAGTGAATCAGAAGAAGTTGCTGCAGAAGAAACCACTACTGAAGAAGTTGCCGAGGACGCAGCAGAGCCAGAAGTCGCAGAAGAAGTTCCGGCCGAGGAAGTACCGGCTGAAGAAAAATCAGAATAATAGCATTAAGATAGAGGAGTCAAAATGGCAGAAATGACAGATCAAGATTTCGTCGAAATGGTTGTTAAAGCAATTGTCGACGACCCAAGTGGAGTTTCAACCAAACGAAGCGTTGATGAAATGGGAGTTCTAGTCGAACTTACGGTTGCCCCAGAAGATATGGGCAAAATTATAGGCAAAGAAGGCCGCACTGCAAAAGCAGTTCGCACATTACTACGAGTTTTCGGAGCGAAGAATAATGCAAGAATCAACTTGAAAATCGTTGAGCCAGAAGGATCAGAGCGTCCAGAGAAAAAGGAATATTCCGATGAACCAAAAGAGGAAGTCGCAGAGGAAAAAGCTGAAGTTAAAGCTGAAGATGTCGACGACGTTCCAACCGATGTTCTTGCTTAATTAAATTGATTACAAAAAAATAGAAAGTGCCACAACGATTTTTCGGAGTGGCACTTTCTAATTACAAGATATAACAATGCCGCTTTAGCGGCCACAAGACGTAAAAATACTTTTGGATTGTTTCAAAAGTATTATATATAATATAAGAAATATGAAATTCGACATTATCACACTATTCCCACAAATGTTTGAAGGACCTCTCTCCGAGAGTATTATTAATCGCGCTAAAGAGAAGGGTGTCATCGATATTGAATTGCATCAATTGCGGGATTATGGTGAAGGAAAACACAAAAACGTCGATGACACGCCTTGCGGTGGCGGCAAAGGAATGGTTTTGAAAGTTGATGTTGCCGATACTGCGATCTCTGACGTAAAATCGAAAAATAAACAGTTAAAATCTCGAACAATATTGCTAACCCCTAATGGCCGGACCTACAATCAAGATATCGCCAAGGAATTGTCACAATATGAAAACATTATATTAGTTTGTGGGCACTACGAGGGTTTTGATCAGCGAATTTATGATTTGGTTGATGAATCAATTTCAATTGGTGATTATGTTTTAACTGGTGGCGAAATTCCAGCCATGGCCATTGTTGATTCAGTATCTCGTTTGATCCCTGGGGTGTTGTCCGATGATTCGCCAGATTCAGAATCTTTTATGGAAAAGGACGCTGAGGGAAATTATTTAATAGAATATCCGCAATATTCAAGGCCGATAGAATACAAAGGAAAAAAAGTTCCAGATATTTTAATGTCTGGAAATCACGCCGAGATTGAAAAATGGCGTAACAACAATAAAACTTCAAAACATTAAAAAACCGCGGTGCCGGCACACATTGCGCCAACAACCGCGGACGGCTCACTGTTCTTGTGGAACATCTACGACCGCAGTGCGGCACTGGCAGCACGAAATGATCCCTTCGCTGTCGTACCGCCCTTGATCGCTCGACGGCTCCTCGAAATCCATGGAAGATGTGGTCCTCTTCGACCAGCATTGCTCTCGCCCGGCCCACAGGCTCGCCCCTTTTTCCTGCGACGATTGTGGCCCCTGCCCTTTTGCATAGTAGACCTCGCGTACTTCTGGGATATTTACACTTGCAGACTATTCATTTTTAACATATACTATATCGATTAGCAAGCAATAAAAAAAACTGGCTACCAAGCCAGTACGGCAACCGATCGGATTGATCGGGAAAGTTCAGGGCAGGGCTTCGAGACCGCTGCTTGTTCTCCCCGCCGTTGGCGCAGGAGTGCGTCGTACAAGTTAGCACAGCCCCTTCCAGGATCGAGCAGGTTACCCTCATTATGCGGCTCGATCATCAATAAGAAAATATCAGAAAGTCGTCGGAATTTCAATGAAATTTAAAATTAAGTCAAAATTTACTCCAACGGGCGACCCCAGCACCAGAGCAAAGCTCGGTGCGGGGCAAGCCAACCTTGGCTGTTAGATATTTATGGCAAAGTTCAAAATACAATCTAAGTTTTTTCCGACTGGAGACCAACCGAAGGCGATTGAAAAATTGTCGCAGGGAGTTTTCCATGGCGAAAAATATCAAACGCTTTTAGGTGTGACTGGTTCGGGAAAAACTTTTACTATTGCTAATGTGATTGACAAAGTTCAGAAGCCAACACTTGTAATTGCCCACAATAAAACTTTGGCGGCGCAATTGGCAGATGAGTTTCGTCAGTTTTTTCCCGACAATGCCGTTCACTATTTTGTTTCCTACTACGATTATTATCAGCCAGAAGCGTATATACCGTCGTCTGACACATACATTGAAAAAGACTCATCGATTAACGACGAGATTGATAGATTGCGCCATGCAGCAACACAGGCACTTCTAACCCGGAGTGATGTTATTATCGTCGCCTCAGTTTCTTGCATCTATGGCATTGGCTCGCCAGACAATTACAAAGCCCAAGTTGCTAAGTTAGAAGTTGGCAAAAGTATCCGTCGACAGGAATTATTGGAAAACTTAACCACTTTGCAATATGAGCGCAACGATTATGACTTAAAGCGGGGGACATACCGGGTGAAGGGTGAAACAATTGAAATTTACCCAGCATATACTGACTTTACTTATAAAGTTGTATTCTTCGGAGATGAAGTTGAAAGTATTGAAGCCATTGATGGAATTTCGGGAAAAATTCGAGAGAAATTAGATGATTTAGAGATTTATCCGGCCAAACACTTCGTAACGCCAGATATCGATCTTGAAGGCGTTATTGATCAGATTGAGAAAGATATGGAATTGCAAGTGAAAAAATTCAAGCTTGAAGATAAACTAATTGAAGCCCAGCGCATTGAAGAGCGGGTAAAATACGATATCGAAATGATTCGTGAAACCGGATATTGTTCTGGAATTGAAAACTATTCAAGGTATTTTGATAAGCGATTACCTGGCCAGCCACCATCAACCTTAATTGATTTTTTCCCAAGGGATTTTCTTTTAGTCGTCGATGAATCACATATGACACTGCCGCAAGTTCGTGGAATGTTTGCAGGGGATAGGAGTCGCAAGGAGACACTAGTTAATTTTGGTTTTCGGCTTCCAGCTGCAATTGATAACCGACCACTCCAATACGGCGAATTTGAAAAGAAAATCAATCAAGCAATTTTTTGTTCAGCAACACCGGACGAATTCGAAATCGGACTATCAAAGGGCAATGTTGTTGAACAATTAATCCGCCCAACAGGAATTCCAGATCCGCAAATTGAAATCCGACCAACCAAAAATCAGGTGCAAAATTTAATCGAAGAAATTGAGGCCAATACAAAACAAGGGCAGCGAACAATAGTTACGACTTTGACCAAGCGTATGGCGGAGGACTTAACTGAATATTTGCAGGAAAGGAATATCAAAGTTGCATATTTGCATTCGGATATCGTGACTTTGGAGCGAACAGAGATTTTGCGTCAACTACGGTTGGGCAAGTTTGATGTTTTGGTTGGTATTAATCTTTTGCGCGAAGGGATAGACTTACCGGAAGTTTCACTAATCGCAATTTTAGATGCTGATAAAGAAGGATTTTTGCGAGGCAAAACCGCGCTAATTCAAACTATTGGTCGTGCCGCTCGTCATATTGATGGCAGAGTAATAATGTACGCAGACAGAGAAACGCAGGCAATGAGAACAGCAATTAATGAAACTAACCGCCGTCGCAAAACTCAGGAGGAGTACAATAAAATTCATAATATCACCCCGTATATAATCACCCGAGATATCGCGGCAGACAAGGTGGCTGAGTCCCCTGACGTCAATTTGCTGCAAATTCCAAAAACTGAGCGAACTCGAATGTTGCGTGAACTTAAACTCGAGATGCAAGATGCGGCTCTTAAGCTTCAATTTGAGCGAGCTGCGGAGTTACGCGATGAAATTGTAGCACTTGAACAGAAATAGTCAGACTCAAGTTGACATTGAGATCAAAATCAGCTAGAATTAATTACGCAACTCATGAATCCAAAAGAATTACAAAAAATATTCCAAACGGTTCAAAAAAATATTCGTTGCCCACACTGCGGAGAACGATATGATTTCGAGAACATTCATTTAATGAGTTTCTCGGGCAGTGTTTACTTGCTTCAAATGGAGTGTGGCAGTCATGCGCCGCTTATTGCTTCTGTTGCAATGAATGGATCGCGAATAGAACAGATATCTTCTGCTAGTGCGATTTCTGTAAATGAGGTTATTAGCGCATATCAAACGATTTCAAATGCAAAAACATTAAAAGATATAATCGGATAAAAAAATGGTTGAAGAATACGAACTAGGCGCGGAATTGCGTGCCGATAAAAAAGCAAAATCAGTTAGAGTCGATAAAAAAATTCCTGCAGTTGTTTACGGGAATGAATTTAAGAACACTTCTATCTCAGTTGACGCTAAAATTTTCAATAAGGTTTTCCAAGAAGCCGGTGAATCTGCTCTTATTAACCTAAAAATTGATTCTGATCCAGCAGTAAAGGTTTTGGTCCACGATGTTCAAATCCATCCAACTACTGGTGATATTATTCATATCGATTTCTACAAAGTTAATATGAAAGAGAAAATTAAAACTGCAATTCCAATTGTTGAAATTGGTGAGTCCCCTGCCGTTATCGACTTAGAAGGTGCACTGATTAACAATCGCGATGAAGTTGAAGTTGAGTGTTTGCCTGGCGATCTTATACCTGAAATTGAAGTTGATATCTCTGTTCTGAAAACCTTTGACGATGTTATCAAAGTTTCAGATCTTAAAGTTCCTGCTGGCATAGAAATTCTAGATGATGCTGATGAAGTAATCTTCCTGATACAGCCACCACGATCTGATGAAGAGCTTGCTGAGCTAGAAGAGGAAGTTAAAGAGGATGTTGAAGCAGTTGAAGGTGTCGCCGACAAGCCAGTTGATGGTGAGGAAGCTGCTGAAAGCGAAGCTGCCGGTGAAGATAAATCCGAAGAGGAAAAATCTGAGTAATATATACTATATAGTAAGAAAAAATCCGCTCTTGCAGCGGATTTTTTCTTTGAAAGATTAGTGATTACTTTCTTAAGATCAGAACATTGTTCAAGTATAAACTATCATTTTTGGGCAGTATTGCTGAAAACAAATAGGTAACAGCTGTCAAATGTGAAAAGAATATTGCATAAAGAATAATTTTTAAAAAATAATTCTTCGGCAGTACAACTTGGTAAATATAATTTATCCAGACTTGAAAAGTTGTTTCGACATAGTTTCCAGTTTTTTTTATTTTTACCACTTTAAAATTTGTTTTATTCTTTACTAGCCACTTGAGTCCGAAAGTTGTAAATCTGGCACTGTCAAATGGAATTTCATGCTCGGGCCAAATGAACGGCATGGTTACGACCAAATATCCGCCAGGTTTCAACACTCGATAAATTTCATTTAAAATATCGTCTAAATTAAATATGTGTTCAAAAACTTCGGTTGAGAGAACGGAGTCGAAAAAATTATTTTTAAACGGAATTGTTTTGCCGTCATAAAAAACGTCGATATCGTCATTTTTGTGACTCCTGCCACTTTTTTCAATATCCAGGCCGATATATTCATCAACTTCAATAACTTTTTTGTATGGTTTTTGTCCACAGCCAAAATCTAATAATTTTCCACTAAGATAATGTCGATTTTCATAGACTGCTTTGTAAAGCCCTCGCCTGATTATGAACACATGATTAACAAAATAACCTAAAAACTTAGGGTTAAACATTTCCCGATCGTAAACAGCTCGTAGTTTTTTCACCATATCACTCATTAAATTATTTTTCTAAAAGATAAAAATCAGCGTCTAAATCTTCAAACTTTTCCCGGAACCATTTACGAGAATCATTGACGCCCTGGTTGTAAATTTTGGGTCCAACTTTTTTCAACATAAAATCTAGCACAATTTCTGCCCGCAGGTCCCCAAGATTTTCTTCAAATTCTTCAAGAAAAAAATCTTTAATGTCTGCTATTATAATTTTTTTATCATCATCATTTAGCTCAATTTCTTTTTTCATTTTTCACCAACAAATTTAAATCTTGGGACTTTTTTGCCATCAATCATAGCGCTAGATAAAAAGATATCTTTTGGCCTGACCCAAAGCGCATTATTGCCGAATTCTTTTGAGTCGTACAGAGCTTTGTAAACAACTAATTCTTCCAGCGTTTCACTCTGATGGGCAACACCAATAACGTCGTAGAATTTGCCACTATAATGCTGATATTTTCCTAGTTTAATTTCTGCCATCTTTATAAATTATTCTTTGAATGCATAGTATCAGCCACAGTGTTCCGGTCAAGAAAGAAATTATTGCAGAATATCTAAGTGATAGAGTGATGTAAGTAATTGCGATTGCGTACATGCCAATAAGAGTTGGAATTGATGTTTGAAATTTAATTGGTCCACGTTTTTCTTTAAAGCCAAAATAAATCTGTGGTACCAACGACAGAGAAAAAATAGTGCATGCAATTGTGATTACCGCGTCTTGCCAAGTCATATTATTGCTTTAATGATTAACTCTATAAATATACTTAATAATCTGTTAAAATCATAGCGCAATGAAATTTACGGTTGTTACAATTGGCTGTCAACAAAATGAATATGATGCGTCGCGGTTAGCGATTTTTTTGAAATCCGCCGGTTTTGTTGAATCAGCTGCCAAAGAAGCTGAGGTTATTTTTATTCTGGCATGTTCTGTTCGGCAAATGGCAGTTGATCGCATCTACGGTCGAGTTAAGAATTGGGCCGAAGACAAAAAGGTTATAGTCACATCCTGTTTAACGCCGGAAGATCAGAAGAAAATCACTGATCGTGGCGCATTCTATTGGCAATTTGGCGATATCAAATTGTTAGAAAAAATTCTCGGAGAAGAAATATCAAATAAAACATTCAGCCAATCTAGCGATTCAGTTTATGTCCCAATTATGACTGGCTGTAACAATTTTTGTTCTTATTGTATTGTTCCATACACTCGTGGTCGGGAAAAATCACGATCGACTGATGAAATTATCAAGGAAGTTTCAGAACTAATATCGTCTGGCAAAAAACAAATTATTCTTTTGGGCCAAAATGTAAATTCTTACGAGATAACTCAAAAGTCAAAAATCAAAAGTCAAAGTTATAATTCAAAATTCAAAACTGATTTTGCAATTTTGCTTGAGCAAATAAATAATCTCGATGGCGATTTTGAAATTTCATTTATGTCGAACCATCCGAAAGACATGACGGCTGAAGTTATCAATGTAATTGCTAAACTACCAAAAGTTAACAAAGAGATCCACTTGCCACTGCAGTCTGGATCAGACAAAATTCTGAAAGCCATGAATCGGCCATATTCATCGAAGCAATATTTGGAGTTAGTCTCATCTCTTAAGTCTCATATCTCAAAACTTAAATTGACCACTGATATTATTGTTGGTTTCCCGGGCGAAACCGAAGAAGATTTTCAGCAGACTGTGGAAGTTTGCAAAAAAGTTGGATATTCACTAGCCTACATCAACAAATATTCACCGCGCAAGGGGACTGCAGCTTATAAGCTTGGAGATCCAATTTCATGGTCAGAAAAACAGCGACGGTGGAGAATTTTAGAGGAAATAATAAACAGAAAATAGACACAGTAGGAATAATAAATTTAGAGTATTTAACAAGAATATACAGTACTAGACTGTATATTTTTGTATGCAAATGCAATTAGTTGTGTTTAGGTATTGACAATACTGCAGTAATGAGTTAATATAACTTTTGCGCGAGTGATGACACCCGAAATTCGCTCCCCCCCGGATTTCGTCCGTTGTCACTCGTCGCCTAATGGGATCCCGTTCGCTCTCCGATTGTCGCTCCCCCCCGGCAATCACTGCGGGAGGGATCCCGCCCAACACCCACTTGCCCAACAGGGCATGCCGTACCGGTCCCGCTTCATCCTTCGGATGTCGCGGGCCATTTTTTTTATCTCTTCTTAAAACTTAGTTCTAAAATTACTGCCACAATTCCACCAAAAATAATCCAAAGAAAGATTGCAGTTAGTGCAGCTGCCACTTCGTTGTTTGCTGCATAGCTAGAGTAAAGGGAAGAAAAGAGAATAAACATTACACCGATCAACAGTCCAATTAGCCCACCGATTAATACGCCTCTCATTTTTCCTCCTTGATATCATCAATTATATTCTTTAGCTCAACTTGTCCTTTGTCACCCTCGCCATATTTTCGGACGGCGACTTTTTTAGCCTCAATTTCTTTGTCGCCAACAATTAACATATATGGAATTTTTTGCATTTCATTGTCGCGGATTTTTCGGCCAACGCTTTCGGACCTTGCATCAACTTCGGCTCGAATACCAGCATCTTTCAAATCTTTAACAATATCATTTGCATAACTCCCGTGTTTGTCGGAAATTGGCAGGATAACTGCTTGAACTGGCGCCAGCCAAACAGGCAGAACTCCCGCAGTGTGTTCGAGCAAAATTCCGATGAAGCGTTCAACTGCGCCGAAAACAACACGATGAATCATAACTGGTTGCTGCTCGTCACCATTGTCATCAATATAAGTTAGACCAAAGCGTTCTGGCATTGAAAAATCCAATTGGATGGTAGCCGTTTGCCAGGTTCGGCCAATCGCGTCTTCAATATGAAAATCGATTTTTGGTCCGTAGAATGCGCCATCACCTTCGTTTAATTTGAAATCAACCTTTCGATTTTCCAGAACTGATTTTAGTGCCAACTCGGCTTTTTCCCAAACCTCATCGGATCCGATTGAACCTTCTAACGGCTGGGTTGAAAGTTCGAGGTGGTATTTGAGTCCGAGTCTTGAATACATTTTATCAATTAAATTAATGACGCCATTTACTTCATCTTCAATTTGCGTAGGCATGCAGTACATGTGGGCATCATCCTGATGAAATGACCTGACCCGCATTAAGCCGTGCAGAACTCCGGCCATCTCATGGCGATGGACTAATCCAACTTCGGCTAAACGCATCGGTAGCTCTTTGTATGAGTGCATTTTTTCTTTGTAATAGAGAATTGAACCTGGGCAGTTCATTGGCTTTACGGCAAAATCGCGTTCATCAATTTTAGTGAAGTACATATTGTCTTTGTAATGATCCCAGTGACCAGATTGTTCCCAGAGTTCGCGGGCCAAAATTATTGGAGTTTTAATTTCCTGATAACCTGCAGCGTAATGTTCCTGTCTCCACCAATCGAGGAGATTATTCCAAAGCACCATGCCTTTTGGATGCCAAAATGGAAAACCTGGGCCTTCTGGGTGAAATGAAAATAAATCTAATTCTTGACCAATTTTTCGGTGGTCACGTTTTTCGGCTTCTTCGCGGTTTTGCAAAAACTCTGCCAATTTGTCTTGGCTCTCAAAAGCTAGTGCATAAATTCGTTGTAGCATTTTGTTTTTTTCTGAACCTTTCCAGTAGGCGCCAGCGATTTTATCTAATTTCCAACCGGAAGGTTTTAGGTCCGCTGTGCTATCAACGTGTGGGCCTTTGCACAAATCGACAAAATCACCTGTTTGATACATGGAAATTTTTTCATCACCTAAATCTTTTATTAGCTCATGTTTGTAATGCTGATCTGCCAACTGTTTTATCGCTTCATCTCCAGCAATTTCAACACGTTCAAATTTCTCATTACGAGCAATCATTTGACGCATTTTTTCTTCAATCAAAGGCAGATCTTCAGGAATTAATGTTCGTGGCAAATCAAAATCATAATAAAAGCCGTTATCAATAGCTGGGCCAATGCCCAATTTAGCTTCTGGGAACATTTCCATTACCGCTGCCGCCAAGACATGGCTCAAACTGTGGCGAATTACTTCAATACTATTCTTTTCCATCATTTTCTCCTTCGATTGGCTTAGTTACAAAATATCCGTTTACATTTTCACCAGTGCGTCCAGAAACTATAGTTTGTGGGTGCATTCCAAAATTGTATTTTTTCCACATTGCAATTGCCTCTGTCTTATCTTCCGAGCTCCAAGACCTGAGTTGATAGCAGTCCTCTGCCCGTGCGACGGTTTCACATTCATCAATCAGTTTTTTGGCAATTCCTTGCCTTCGGTAGTCTGGACTGACCTCAAGAATGTCTATATATGCTTCTTTTGGTGGTTCTCCAAATGTATACGGGAATTCTTTCCAAGTCAGAGAAATAAATCCGGCAATATTTTCACCTTCCATCGCGGCAAAAGAAATTCCATCTTCTCCAAATCGTAAATGATCGAATGCTTCTTGCCGAAATTCAGTACGAATTCTTTCGGCCAAGGTGCCATCGATTTCAACAATTTCAAATTGTGATAGCTTCTCATTTTGCTCTGGATTCATAATATTTCCTTCCAATATGTTACTTCTATTTTTCGCTTTCCATCAAATTGCCAATTGTGGCGAACGGGAAAACCTTTTTCTGATGAATTACTGATTGCTCTATTTTCACCGACATAGAAACCAATGTGCGCGTGTTCCTCACCGCCAAAAACTTGTTTCTCCCAAACTATAACTGATCCAATTTTTGGTTTTGTAACTTTTTTCCAGCCAGATTTTTCCAGATCAACTATTGTTGACGCGACAGTCCCGTGAAGGCTATCTATCAAATTGAACATTTTTAAAATTCCTGAAACGTAAAAGGCACAAGAAAGTTCGCCGTTTTTCATTGCATCAAATTCTTTTCCATCATTAACCCAAAAATTTCTGAACATTTTTGTGCCGACTGAATTTTGGATCATTGCAATATAAGTTTTGTAAATGTCTCTTTCTTGTTTCATGTGTTTGTTATAAAAAAAGACCAGAAGCTGTGGGATTCGGCACTATTACTTGCCGAAGGTTCCATCCCAACAAAAGGTCTTAATTATCGCTTCGCTGCGATTTGCGCTTTTTCTAGATGGCTGGTTAGACCATGTTCGCGAAAAAGATAAATATTTGTCCAATCAGGTTGGCTTGCCCCGCACCGAACTTGTTCTGGTGCTGGGGTGGCCGAATCAGTAGACTGGATTATTTACAATCTAGCATAATTTCTAAAACTAAACAACATTTTTTTAGATAAAAAAAGAGCCTAGCGGTTGCTAGAGCTCGGGGCTGTCCGCGCGTCCTGCAAGGACCATAGCTCGATACTGCATGAAATGGGCAGTTTGATCGATTGCGTATTGTGACTCCGGCTGATACCAGTCGAACTGGATCCCTGCACGTTCAAGGACGCTCATTGCCTGTTCGATGTCGTCCACGCGGTCATCATCTCCAACACTCTGTCTCAGGTAGCGTCCACCCGCGACAATGCGTCCGAGGCCCACCTGCACGGCGAACAACGAGCATTCAACACAGGGTTGAAGCGAAGTGTAGAGAGTCGCCTTAACAAGCTTTTGCCGGTCGTGGACATGATAGATTGCGTTTCTCTCTCCGTGCAAACCCTCGCAACGGTTACCTCGCCGCTTTGCGCAATTGGCGTCGATGCAGTTCGGCATCCCGTGCGGAGTTCCGTTGTAGCCCTGACCAATCAGCTCATAATCAGCCGAAAGGATTGCGCAGCCCACCAGGTAGTAACGGCACGATGACCGCAATGCCCAGGCAAACGCAGTTAGCATTGCAGCATCATCCCGAGAAATCCTATCATCCATGCGTTATCACTCATTTCCTGTGGCGGTTAATTGAGTATAACAAAAAAATCTCTTTCTGAAGAAAGAGATTTTTCACTTGTTTAAAATAGTCTTTCTAGATTGGGAATTTCGTACACATTTCGCGGACTTCTTCTTTTACTTCCGCCAATTTTTCATCATTACTCATATTTTCGGCCACAATATTCATCATTTCAGCGATTCGTTGCATTTCCGCTGGGCCCATCCCCCTTGTTGTTATTGCAGCAGTGCCAATACGAATTCCGGAAGTCACTGTTGCTGGTTTATCATCACCCGGGACAGAATTTTTATTAACAGTAATACCAGCTTTTTCTAGGGCAGCTTCAAAATCAGCACCGGTAATTTCTTTATTTCGCAAATCTATCAGCGCCAAGTGATTGTCAGAACCATCAGTAACCAGATCAAAATCTAGGTGGTGGAGTGTATCAGAAAGCACTCGCATGTTGCCAATGACTTGGCCAATATACTCCTTGAATTTCGGCTCCAAAGCTTCCTTGAAGCAGACGGCTTTGGCAGCAATGATGTGCTCCAGTGGGCCACCTTGAATTCCAGGAAAAACCGCTTTGTCGATTTTCGCTGCCAGTTCTTCGTTGTCTGTCATAATTACACCGCCGCGTGGACCACGTAATGTTTTATGAGTTGTGGTGGTAACGATATCAGCAACGCCAACAGGTGAAGGGTGAAAACCTGTCGCCACCAACCCTGCAATATGAGCAATATCGGCAATTAAGTATGCGCCAACTTCATCGGCAATTTTGCGAAAATTTATGAAATCGATTTGCCTTGGATAAGCAGAGAAACCACACATAATAACTTTTGGTTTGACTTCTTTGGCGATTTTCATCACTTCGTCATAGTCAATCAGTCCGGTTTTTTCATCAACGCCGTAAGAATGTGAATCAAAAAGAATTCCAGAAAATGAAACCTTTGAACCGTGCGACAAATGCCCACCTGATTGCAGTGACTGGCCAAGAATTTTGTCACCCGGTTTCGCTACAGCCAAATACGCGGCCATGTTTGCTTGTGAACCAGAGTGCGGCTGAACGTTAACAAACTTGCAACCGAAAAGTTTTTTGCATCGCTCGATAGCTAGAGTTTCTGATTTATCAACTTCCTTGCAGCCGCCGTAGTATCTTTTTTGTGGATAACCTTCGGCGTATTTATTAGTTAAAATCGATCCTTGTGCCTCCAAAATTGCATCCGTTACATAATTTTCTGAAGCAATTAATTCTAAATTGTAAAACTGGCGGGTTTTTTCCGCATCAATTGCATCAAAAATTTCTTTATCTGTTTGCTCTAGTTTCATGTTTCCTCCATAACTTATTTAAAATCTTTCACGAAGCTCAATAGATTTATTTTTTTCTGGTTTACCGCAATTCATTTTTCCTTGCCAACAAATCTTTTCTGTTACGCAAGTTGGCCCAGCGTACTTAAATACATTCGGTGCAATTTTTAGGCACTCAGCCAAAATTTGTGTTGCCATTTGGCGGATTTCCCACTGTGTTCGCAAACATAGTCGTTCGGCAAAGAAGTTAAATAGTGCCCTGGCATTCATTGTCATAATAAAATTGGTTTTTGTTCCCTGTGGGGTCAAATATCGAATGTCTTCAAAAGCAAATCCGAGTTTAGTAAATTTTTCGATCATTTTATCAATATCTTTTTTGAAATCATCAGCGACCTTCATAGCTTCGGTATTGGCAGCAATTTTTGGCGGAACAACGAAATCGCTGTGGCTTGGATTGTATCTGCCAGATTTTATCGAGTACGATGCACCGATTCGGTGTCGAACCGTTTGAACTTCGGTTACTCGTGAGACTCCCTCAATTGCAAAGGTAAAACTTGCATGTTCAATTGTTGACGTATGGCCAGATGATATTACTTGCCTAATTAGCTTTCTTTTTTGGTCGTCACTAACTTTCTCCCAAAGCTCATATCCTGAGAGTGGACTGTAACATTGGCGAATAGCAGCAACTATTGTCCGCTCTGGATCTTTGGTATGTGAAAGTAATGTAACTTTTATTTTTGTCTGTTTCATAAATCTTATTTTTTCAGAAGTACTTTAGTTTTGGTAAAAAGTTTCTGACTAATTTCATCAATATTATTTTCGCCACTTATGACCACAATGTTATACTTTTTCTGTTTTGCTAAACTAAGATAATTTTTTCTAACTTGCTCTAGCACCTTTTCCCGTTCGAATAATTCGAACTGATTTCTAGTATTTTTTATTCTTTTAATGCAAATACTGGCAGGAACATCGATAAAAAAAGTTATATCGGGTAAAAGAAATTTTCGGTTTAATTCTTCTAGCCAGGTTTTATCACATTCAACTGAGCCGAAAGCAATAGTGGAAAAGATATATCGGTCGGTGATAATCGTTTTTCCATTTTCACGCGCAGGAATTATCATTCTATCTAGGTGATGAGCTCTGTCGGCAGCAAATAAAAGTTGCAAACATTCAGGAGAAGCTTGCCAATCTTTTGTCAGTGTTCCTCGAATTAATCCACCTATCAAATTGTTAGTTGGCTCTTTTGTTAGAAATGTTGGGCAGCCGATACCATTAAGATTTTTTGTCAACAAATCAGCTTGGGTCGAAGTCCCTGATCCATCCAAGCCTTCTATTGCGATAAACAAACCTTTTGACTTTGTCATGCATTAAAGATATTATCCCAAAATGATTGAAAAAGCCAGCCGTTTTTGTTAAGATAATTTCATCGTATGCGCCCATAGCTCAGTTGGTTAGAGCGTTACATTGACATTGTAGAGGTCAGAGGTTCGAGCCCTCTTGGGCGCACCACAAAAACGTCACCAATGAAAATTGCTGGCGTTTTTTTGTTTTAGCCCTTAACTCTAAATCCTGCTTGCTTACAAGCGTAAATAAAAAGTCCAGCTCCCCAAGCCCAAGGAGTCTCACTTTTATAAAAAAGTAGGTGAACTGGTTTGCCGTTTTTGTAAATTTCGTGGACTGATCCATTTTTAACAATGGCATCTGCGATTGCACGAAGGATTTTTGTAGCCGCGGCTTTTTCACCAATTTTCAATTTTACTAAGGCTGCAACACAGCCGAGCCAAAGCCAGGAGAATCTAACATGATAATTTTTTATTCCCCCAATTTGGTTTGCAAAATATATACGCCAAAAATAATAGCGATCAGTGGTTAGCGGGAGTGGGTACTTAGCTTCTTTGAGTAGTTTGTTAATTTGCATATTTATCTTGATTGTTTTTTTGTCATCTGCGATGTTCCAGAGAATTGCTAACATGTTGCCGTCAGAAGTGAAATAGTGGTGGCGGGAAAAACCATACCAATCACTGTAAAATTCACCATTATTATCATGCCAGAGTTTTTTATCTAAAGAATCTTTGACTTTCAAGTAGCACTGATGGTAATTTTTGGCATCAGCAGACTTGCCAACCATAAGTGCCATTTTTCTCATTAAATTTAAGCTTTCTGCGTAGCAGACGTTGGTGTAGGTAATCGCTCCACGTTTTAACACGCTCTCGGCCCAACCGCCGCCAAAGCTTTCGCGCAAGAGTCCATCGTGGTATGTATGCTGTGATAGGAATTCAATTATTAACTTTAATTTTTTGTAATTTAATCGCAAAAACTTTTTATCACCAGCTTTTTTTACATATTGATAAAATCCGATAATAAATACCGGGCACTGGGCTAAACTTTTTCCAGTGTAGTACGGACCTGAATAATTTGGACGTTGTTTTTTTGGATTTTCGGAAATCGGAATTTTTAAATATCTAAGTGGATAAAGTGGGTTGGCAATTCTTTTTGGGATATTTCCAGCAGCATTTTGATAGTTTAAATAAAGCTGGAGATTTTTTTTCACAACATCAAAATCGCCAATTTCCAATGATCCAAATGATGCAAAAAAAGAATCCCAGCTCCAATAAACCTTACGTGAGCCGGTTTGAATTCCGTTTTCTTTGTAGCAAGCCCGAAGATCTTTTTTGGCGATTTCGATCGCTTGTTCAATATTATTCATTTTGCCTCTCTATAATAAACGATTTTTTGCACTGGGTCTAAGTTGTCAAAAATAACTGTTTTGGCGCTCAAAATTTTGATACAATAAATTAGACCAAATATCGGCCAATTTTTTGCGTATAGGAAATAAAAGCGATGGGGAAATTCCGCGACATTGTCGCAAAAGTTAGACGGCCAAAAGGACTCGGAGGGGATATCCGGAGTGTTTTTTCAATGACTTATTCTGTTCATAATCGTGTTGCCTCAAAGTATAAATGGTATGACAATTGGCACCAAAAGCCATATGCATCGAAAGTCCATTTTTCTGCTCTCGGGCTTTGTTTAGTATTGTTTTCATCGGCCATAGCCTTAGGTGTAGGTCAAGTCGTTTCAATTCCTCAAAACAAAACAATTATTGAAGCACAGGTACCAAATATTAGCCTTGCAGGCAAAGAGAATTCAGGTTTATTTCGGGCCAAATCTGGTGAGCATGAAGTTTTAGAAAAACGCGAAGAGAATTTTAAAACCTTCGACCAGGGCAATGGGAAATATCGAGTCGTTGGATCTGTTGGCCCCATCCACTATAAAAATGACCCCTTAGATACAACTGAACAGTTTAAAGAAATTAAGCTAAATATTCTTCCACATCAAAAAAGTGATTCTGAAGATTGGGATTATTCAGTCGATGATAATGGCTACCAGGTTAGAGTTTGGAACAATCGAACTGTTGAGCAAAAAGACGTGAGCTATATTGCCCAGTTTCGACGTGCCGGTAAATATTTGGAAATGGCTCCGTCGGAATTGGTTTGGGAGAATTCAGCTGGGGACCGTCAAATCATATCTGCTGCATTGAAAAATAATCAGCCAGTAGTAGATAACAACAACTATACAATTACCTGGCAGAACGTTTTTGGTCCGGGTGTAGATTTTAGATACAACATTTCTCCTGACAAATTTTTTAAAACAGTCATTGTCAATAAAAAAGATGCATTGTCTGCTCCAGTGATTGATAAAAAGGGATTAAAGTTAACGGTCGTAATGGCAATTAGTTGGGATAGTGACACTAAGTTGGCTAATCACTTTTCAAGTGACTCAAAAGTAATTGGTTTGGAATCGGCGTCTGAAACAGAAAAATTATTAAAAAATTCTAATGACAAAGAATCTGTTTTGGACAAAAGTGATTTAAATAATCCTTCAGAGTCATTGGAATCTTCATCTGAATTTTCTTTTAAAGATTTAACCGATAAGGATTTGTGGTGGTCGGGTCAACCCAAGGCTTGGGACAGCGGTGAGAGCAAGCATTTTTTTGACCTTGATCAAAAATTTATTCGTACTGACAAAAATGTTTTTACCAATTTATCATTGGACGCTGCCAGTGTTGATTCTTCTGATACTGTTTATCCACTTTATCTAGATACTGTAATTACTCAAGAGCAGGTAGGGACCAGTTTGGGAGATGTTCGTCGCGCATGGTTAAATGATATTTGGCAAACGAACGACTGGTTGGTTTCCGGAAGCTCTGGCTTAATAATGTTAAAGAGGGTTGCGCTGTGCGATTTACAACAGTCCCAATTCCATCAGGTGTGACTGTATCAGCGGCGACACTTGGATTTTATGCTTATCCAAACGCACAGGGGGCTGATTCGACTAATATAAAAACAAAAATTCGTGCTCAAGCTGCGGATAATGCTGCGATTTTTTCTAATCAAGCTGACTTTGATGCAAGGTTTCCTTCCTCTGTAACCACTGCCTATAGTCTCTGGGATAGCTTTGGAGCGGTGACTGATAAGACATTGTTTACAAGTCCAGATATCGCGAATGTTGTTCAGGAAGTTGTTAATAGGGCTGGTTGGGTAAGTGACAATAGCATGGTTTTCTTCTGGGACGACTATGACCAAAGGAGCACCGTTGGATATAGGCGTGTTACATACTCTTATGACAATACTGCCGCTAATGCACCGGTTTTTAACGCTACCTATTACACTCCGTCTGCAGGAGGAGGAACTATTTCTGGAACTTGCAAACAGAATGATAAGACAACAAACTGCGCCAATAGTGAAACGGTAAGGGTGGCGATCAATGGAGTTTTGCAGGCCGGTACTGGTACAACTTCTACCGGAGCATGGAGCGTGAATTTAACTGGAACCCTCAATTACGGCGATGTTGCAACAGTCTTTGTTGATGGGGTTGCTGACACGAACGAAGCTGTGGCCGTGACAAAACTTGGAGCGGAGCCAGCTACAACTACGGGAGTAGTGCTTTATGAGCGTCAGTTGACACTGGGTGGAACTAGAACCCACACAATTACAAACAGTGATATTGCTCTTTATGATAACTCTGTTTCTGGAGACGAAGATATTTATGTTGAAGTTGACGCATCTAGTAATCTACTTTTACCTCAAACTGGAACCAGCTCGACAACAGATCAGACTCTTTATGTTATGACAAATGCAACCTACCAGCCTGCTTCAGCTGGTGGAAAAACTATTACTACTCCTAAGCTTTTTATCAATACAAGTGGCACGATCACCGCTGATAGTAATACTTTTGATATTTCGGCTGACACCACCCCGGTAACTTTTACTGGTACTTTTTCCGCCGGAACCTCAACATTCAAATATAATGCTACAACAAATAATGTTACTACTGCTCTGGGAACATATTACAACTTGGAATTTGGATCCACTTCTGATTCCTCAACTGGAAGAACATTCACTCTCGGCGGAGCAACCACAGTGAGCAATGTGTTAACTGTTGGAAATGCTAGCTCTACCAATTCCGACACATTTTCAGCTTCGTCGTATATCTTAACTCTCTCTGGGTCCAGCACTCCATTTGTCGTAACTTCCAAGGGTGCTTTTACTTATGCCACATCTACCGTTAATTATCTTGGATCCTCTTCAACCAATATTACGGCTCTGACCTATTACAACATGGGTGTTGGTACAACCTCTGATACTGGAACAGGAGTCACATACACACTTTTGGCAAATACTACGGTTAATAATGTAACAACAGTAGGCAACGCATCTTCGACAAATTCAGACACTTTGGCAATAGCCGGATATACATTCACTGTTGGCGGCACTACGAACACTTTTGTTATTACAGCCAAGGGGGCTTGGTCAACTACGACTGGAACGGTGAATTATGTCACAACTGCAGGAAATGCAAACATAGCTGCTGGGACTTATTACAATCTTGGGGTTGGGACTACTACTGACTCAACTACAGGCAGAACTTTTACTATGGCAGGAAGCATAACTGTAAATAATACCATTACTGTTGGAAATGCTACCTCGACTAATAATGATACTTTCAGCACAGGGGCATCGGCCTATATTTTGACTTTAGCCGCGTCTGGCACAACTCCTTGGAATGTAACAGCTAAGGGTGCTACAACTTTGTCAGGTAGCTCAACAGTAAACTACATAGGCTCCAGCGCAACTACAGTCCGTGGTGCGACATATTACAGTCTTGGGGTGGGTACTACCTCTGATGCTGGTACAGGAGTGACCTATACGATGGGCGCAGCTTCGACTATCGCCAACCTTGCGACTGTCGGTAATGCTAGCTCGACTAGTTCTGACACCCTTGCACTCTCGAGCTATAAGATGACGATCACAAAAGCATCAGCTTATCCATTTTCGATAACTGCCAAAGGAATTTTTGACGCTGGTACAAGCGAGGTCGAATATTACGTAGACAACACGACAAATGTTAGTCCGCTCACTTATTACAACTTAACAATCGATCCAGTTCTAACTGCTGATAGAACTGTCACGACCAATGGCGCCATTACGGTAAATAACAATTTCACTTTTATGCCCTATGGAGCTTCAAACCCTAGAACGCAGACATTGACTCTGGCAGGAGCATTGAGTGTCACGGGAGCTTTAAGGATTGAACAAAGTAGCACTGGCAGACCAATCATAAATACCTCGACATCAAACTATGCAGTAACAGCAGGGACACTGAATATTGGAGCAGGCGGCAACCTATTCGCGAACAACTCGACTGTTACGGTGAATGCCAATGCGACCGTGACGGGGATATATGGAGGGATGGTAAATAGTAACTTATCTGTTGCCGGTAACATCACGGTTTCGGGTAAGATGAGTACAATTGGGACTGTTACTCTGACCAAGCAAAATGATGCAAGCGCGACCATAACATCGGGTGGCTCAAAGTTTCCTAATTTAGTCATTAACGCTTCGGGCAGTACGTATACGTTGCAAGATAATATTGATGTTTACGGAAATCTGACACTTACAGCAGGCACGTTAGATGCTTCGGCTAGCGGGAACAGGAATATTAGGTTAACTGGAAATTGGCTAAATAATGGAGGAACCTTTACTGCTCGATCAGGAACTGTACAATACATTGATTTTGAATCTGGCAAAACAATTACTCCTAATTCACAAAATTTTAATAATTTTTCCGTTAGTAGCGGCGGTGGGGGGTACACAAAATCTCTTTTTCACTTTGATGGCGATAATGCTTCTACCACATTCACCGATGAAACCGCTGAAGCTTGGAATTATGCTGGAGCAGCAGCACTTTCCACGACCCAGAAGAAATTTGGAGCGACATCCCTGTCTTGCAACGGCTCGACTAGTTGGCTTACTAAGTCCTCTAGTGTGGCCAACTATCAAATAGGAAATAATGATGATTTTACGATTGACACATGGGTTTATCTTGATGAGGCCAATACTTTAGCGACTAGAATGATAGCCGAAGAAGGAAATGGTACGGCTAACTGGCTTACAACTACAGGCCATCATTGGGTTCTCTTTAAGCACACGGATGCAAAAATTTACTTTCAATATAATAACGCTGGAGCAGCTGCTCAGGTCGTTTCTAGCAATACGCTTACGGCCACTACTTGGACTCACATAACGGTTGTTCGTACTGGTGGTTTTATTAAAATGTATATCGGAGGCACTGAGCGCGGCACTGCTGTTACACCAGCTTTTATTTCACTTCCAAATGCTGGTACTGCCTATATGAACATTTGCTCATCATCTGATCATACAGCTTCTCAGGTATGGAAAGGCTATATTGACGAGTTTAGATTTCAAAAAGGTGTCGGTCGATGGGGAGCGGCATTCACTTCCCCTGCCGCCGCATACTCTTCTAGTCAGACGATTTCCGGGGCGACGACTATTACTGGAAATTATATTCAGACTGGTGGTAGCGTAACTGCACCGGCAGCAGGAAGCGCATTTAATATTGCTGGCAATTTTACAAATGCGGCCGGAGGTACGTTTCTTGATAACTCTGGAACTCTAACTTTAAATGGTTCCGCCCTTCAGACTGTGACTGCAGGTGGGACGGATGCCTCTCACGATTTCAATAATTTGACTTTGACCAATAATTCGGCGAATGGAGTGTCTTTTGCAGATTCGGTGACGGTTAGCGGGACTTTTACTGACATTACTCCATCGAGCAAAGCTATCTTTCACTCGGGCTCAACTTATGCTTTTAATGCGATAAATATTGATGGTCAGGCTACGGGGACAAGGGCAACTCTAACTTCATCATCAGCTGGGGTACCATGGAACTTAAATATTACCGCAGCTTCGCCGACTGCTTCGAATGTTAGCGTTCAAGATTCAAACGCCAACAAAGATATTGATGCAACAAGCGGAGGCTATGATGCGACTGGTAACACACATTGGCTTTTTCCAAGCACAGGACAAAATATTAATATCACCGGAAGTTTATATACAAGCGATCTTGCTAATTCCACCAAGGTTCCAAGTAAGGTTCTGGGAGTGTCCGTAAATGGTGGAGCTGTTACTACTGGATCAACAGATTCGAATGGTGATTTTTCTCTACCTGTTACTATCTCTGACGGCCAGACTGTCGCAATTTTTATAAAAGACGAAATCGAAAAAGGATCGATTGTATTTAAAGCCCCAGCCACAATCTCAGGCGATATTGCTAGCACTTTGTTTAACGTTGGATATGTTAAATTAAGCTATTTGTCAGGCACCGAAATTACTAACGCTACATTAGCCGTAGCTGATAATTCAACTGACGCAGATTTGATGTTCTCGGTTTCTGCTGGTACGGCAACTTTCTCAAATGGAGTAAGTTTGTTGGCCGCATCAGGCAAAACATATCTTTCTGGCGGAGGTATTGTCGCCGATAATGTCAGAATTGCGGGAACGCTAAATTTAGAGAATAACGCTATGACCGTTCACGGATCTTGGGATGCGACTAGCGGAACGTTCTCGAGAGGTGGCACTTCTATTGTGACTTTTGATGCTTCGACAACTGGTAAAACAATTTTAACAAATGGTCATAATTTTGACGGAGTAACATTTAATAACGCGTCGGGTGGCTGGTCATTTTCCGATGCAGTGACACTTAATAGCGACTTGACGATGACTGCAGGCACACTTTCTGGGACGAATAATATTACTGTAAATGGTGGAGATGTTACCGGAAACGGAACGATTGCGGTAACTGGCGGAACATTTTTAATCGATGGAGTGGGTAATTTCGGCGGGACTACAAATTGGAGTTTTAATAATTTAACATTTGGTGATGGCTCTGGTTCTGCAGCCACAACTAAAACTTCAACTAACCAAATAACTACAGCTGGTGTACTAACTATTGCCACAGCTCAAACTCTCGATGCGGCAGATGACACCTGGAATTTGTCGGGGGCAGGTACAACCTTTGTGCCAACCGGAACTTTTACCCAAAATACTTCGACATTTATTTACAGCAGCGCATCAGCTGAGAATATTACTGGCTCAACATATTATAACTTGCAAACTAATCATGCAGGAACTACTTTCACGATTGCCGGTTCAACCACTATTACCAATGTTCTAACAATCTCAACAGGGATTCTTGATGGATCTAGTCAAACAATAATTTTGACTGCGAGCGGAACTCCATTCGTAAATAATGACACCTTTACCGCTTCGACTTCAACAGTCAGATACACCGGCGCAGGAGACACTAACGTAATTGCGGCCAACTATTATAATCTCGAAACCAAGCCATCTGCCACGAATTCTGTTAACAAGGGGGTCGCACTTGCCGGAGGTACTTCTAAGGTCTCTGCCTCGGCAAATGCGGCATTAAATATTTCTACTAATTTAACTTTGGAATCCTGGGTCTACCTCGACTCTGACGCTCAAAATGCAGGAATAATTTATAAGGGTGATAATGGAAGTAATCAAGGTGATTACAATATGTCGATCTATTCCCCCGGTGGTGCTGTAACGGTTTATTTTTATACCAATGGTACTGGTTTAGCCTCCACAAGCACGATGTCTAAGAATGTCTTGCATCATGTCGCCTGTACTTATGACGGAACATATAAAAGAATTTGGTTGGATGGTTCAAAAGTTGGTGAGGTTGCTTATTCTACCCCTATTGCTACCAATAATTATCCGCTTAATATCGGAAACTATTATAGTGGTGGTTATGGATTGACTGGTAAAATTTATCAGACTAGAATTTCAAGCAGTGTAAGATATACAACCACTTTTTCGCCGACCAAGCAGTGGGTTAATGATGGCGCGACGGCGATGCTTTGGAACTACGAGGAGGGTTCTGGACCAAATATTAATGATGATTCGTCGAATAATATTGACGGTACCGCTTCAGGGTCATATTCTTGGGTAAATGCTCCAGCAGGGGAAAGTGCTTGGATATACACTCTCGGGGCAGGGACATTTAACGTAACAGGAAGTTTCACAAATGGAGATGGTTCTGTTGCTTCTAATGTAAATGCAACAACGTATGATTCGATCGTAAATATTGATGGGAGTTTTAATAATGCAGCTAGTGCTACTTATGTTGCTTCTGATTCTGCCGCGTTTTATGTTGCCAGTGATTTTACTTTGAATACAACGTCAACTTTTACACATTCGTCCGGAGGTCTTTTGCTTGATGGTCAAGGATTGCAGACCGTGACAATGAATGGAACTGCGGCTGGGCACAATTTTAACAACTTAACCATCACCAACGCAGATAGCACAAACGGTGTAGTTTTTGCTGATTCTATTACGACAACAGGTACTTTCACAGACGTAACTGCTTCCTCTAAAGTTACTTTCCATTCAGGATCAACTTATGCTTTTAATGCTATAAATATAAACGGACAAGCAACTGGAACTAGAATTACATTGACTTCCTCATCTGCAGGTAATGCTTGGAATCTGAATATTACGGCGTCATCTCCTAGTGCCTCAAATGTCAGTGTTAAGGATTCAAATGCTAATAAAGATATTGACGCTACGACTGGCGGTTTTGACGCCACTGGTAATACTCACTGGTTATTTCCTGTAGCCATTACAATTTCCGGGACTGTTTATACGGCTGAGAATAAAGGCGCCAATATTGGTGCAAATAAAACTATTAATTTATCAATCAATGGAGCAGCATCGACAACTGTTGAGACTGGCTCTGGCGGAACATTTAGTTTTACCAACCTTTTTGTTGCGGCTAATAATCCAGTTCTAGTTTACATTTCTGGCGAAACAGAAAAAGGATCATTGGTAACGCAAACACTAAATGGAACATCGAACATAACTGGTTTGGAAGTATTTACTAGTCATGTTGTATTAACCCATGTCAGCTCTGGACCGATGACAAATACGCTTCTTGCTACTGCCGATAATGTGAGTGATAGTGATTCGCTGATTGCTGTTGATGGCTCGAGTGTTGCAACCTTTGCAACGGGCAATCAGCTCTGGATTCCGACTGGAAAAACCTATACTCCAGGCGGGGCAATAATTGCTGATGATGTTCATGATGACGGTACTTTGACTCTGGCAGCAAATGCCGCCACTATTCATGGCTCTTGGGATTCTTCGGCTGGAAACTTCTCAACTTCTGGAACGGTAACCTTCGATGCCTCTAGTGGCACTGAAACTCTAAATACTGGTGGTGTCGGAGTATCCGAGGGATGGACAGTAGCGAGTGCCGGGGATAGCTCTTACAACGGTACATACTCTCAGAGCGGAACTTATGGCGGCCAGCCAGCTTACACCAATGGGTCAAAGTGGCTTTTTTATGACTATGCGGACATGGCTGGCCAGTATTATTGGTTCTTTGGTCCAGCCAAGGCCGATATATACGAAGGATACATGGATAGTTATTATTATTCTTCAACTGCTACCCTGCCATCTACTTGGTATACCGGAATGAATGGTACGCCAGGCGCACCAACGGTTTCAGCCTTACCTTCTTATGGTGGAGCATTTACCAATTTAACAAAATCCGGTGGTGGTTCTTTGCAACTAACTGGAAGCAAGATTTCGATTACGGGAACGCTTACGACCGCAACGAGTAACACATTTGATTTGAATGGCCAAAATTTGACGCTCGTAACTTTAGCAAACAATGGAACTCTTAAAGCGCAAGGTGGGGAAACGGTTGCGATTACAAATATGGACACCGACTCTGGAACGGTGGAATATACTGGAAGCTCGAGTTATTCGTCCTTGAATGCTGGTGTGACTTATTATGGGCTAAAATTCAATGGTTCTGGAACTTGGACACTCGCCGCCGACACCTCGGTAAATGAAGTTTTAAATATTGAAGCAGGAACTTTCAGTGCTGGAAGTAAAACGATGACCTTGTCTGGTAGCGGGACACCACTCGTGGTTGCAGGAACTCTGTCGCCAAGTGGCACAGTTACTTATACTGGCTCAAGTGCGACTAATGTGACTGGAACTACTTATGGAAATTTAAAGCTAAATTACACAGGTACTACATTTACAGCTGCGGGAAATATGAGCGTTGCGGGAGTTTTGACTATACAAGCCGGAACATTTGATGGCTCTGATAAAACAATTACACTCTCTGGAACTGGCACTCCACTAGTTAATTCTGATACATTTACTGCCTCAAACTCTACGATTAAATTTACCGGGCCAGGAAGTGTGACTGTTCCGACTGTTGCCTATTATAATTTAGAAATAAACAACGATGTCAGCTTAGTCGGTCAACCATATACTCTAACAGATGGTTTAGCTGGATATTGGAAGATGGATGAGGCTTCTGGTACGAATGTAGCGGACTCGGTTGGTGGCAACACTGGAACAGCTACCTCGTCCGACCCCTCTGTAACAACCGGAAATTATTCTAACGCTCGCTCATTTAGTGGTTCGAGTAGTGCCAACATTGCCATTCCGGATAATTCCAGCTTAGACCCATCGTCTGCCATAACAATTTCTGCTTGGATAAACGTTACAGGTGGAGATGGTACATATAGAACTGTTGTTTGCAAACCGACAACAGCTGGATGGGGAGGGACCTATGCTTCTTATTGTATGCGACTTACTAGTGCAAACACCCTTGAAATGTGGGTAAACAATGGTGCAGATGGTGCGGACTATGCTAGATCGACATCAACAATAATTGCGGGGAGTGGTTGGAAATATGTAACCGGTACATTCGATGGATCAACGGAAACAATTTATATAAATGGATCAGCGAATGGTACCCCAACCTCCTACAGTGCATCGATTACAAATTCGGCATATCCGCTCACGATAGGAAGTCATAACTCGCTTTCTTCAGGAGAAGCGTTTTATGGGAACATTGATGATGTTAGGATATACAACAGGGCGTTATCGACGACGGAGATCTCAAATATTTACAACGGAACAATCGCCGGCACATATGCCCCCGCTGGAAATCTGACAGTTGCAAATAGTCTGACGATGGCTAAAGGAACATTTACTTCTGGATCAAACGATTTAAATATTGGAAACTTTATCGAATCAGATGGTGTATTTACGGCCCCGCCTTCATCAAAGGCATTTAACGTGAGTGCGGGATGGAGTAAATCAGGGGGAACATTTACTCATAATTCGGGAACGGTAACGTTTACAGGCGACGCGTTAATTCAAGGGGCCACAACCTTTAATAATTTTAATGCAGAAACCGCTGGTAAAACATTATCTTTTGAAAGTGGAGCGACCCAAATAGTTTCTGGAACTTGGACGGTCAACGGCTCAGTCCCAAGTCATATCATTCTGCAAAGATACGGCGGAAGCGGACAGTGGAACATCAATCCAACCTCAGTTTCTATAAATGGCGTTACAGTTTCTAATTCAAACAACTTGGCGACAGATGCAATTGCGCCAACCAACTCTACCAACGGTGGTGGCAACACCAACTGGGATTTTGGCGGAGGCTCAGCTTCTATTTCCGGAACTGTATTTACGGCCGAGAACGGTTCAACAAATATTGGGGCCAATAAGACAGTCGCTTTGTCGATTAATGGAGCAGCGGCAACGACGGTTGAAACTGCTTCAGACGGAACGTATAATTTTCCTAACCTATCAATTGGTTCCAATAATACAATTGCAGTTTACATTTCCGGTGAAACGGAAAAAGGCTCAACGGTAACCCAAGCTTCAAATGGATCTTCGATATCAGGAGTGGATATCTACACCGGACACATTGTCCTTTCGCATCAAACCGCTGGGCCAGTGACTAACACAATTTTGGCAACAGCTGATAACGTAGCTGACTCTGATTTGTTAGTTGCGGTTAGCGGATCTAGTGCAACCTTTACTTCAGGAAACAAGATTTGGATCAAGGTTGGAAAAACGTATACGCCGGGTGGCACTGTTGCGGCCGGAAGTTTAGAAATATTATCTACTTCAACTTTTACGCCAGAAGCAAATACGGTTACACTTAGCGATTCAGGCACTCCTTTTATAGTTACTGGAACCTTTAACCAAGGCACTTCTACTATTATATATACCGGCTCAAGTGCGACTAATGTGGCTGGTACTACTTATAACAATTTGACGGTTAATCAAACCGGTACAACATTTACATCTACTGGTTCGACCACAATCGCAGCGGTTTTCACAATTCAAGCTGGAGCATTCGACGCGTCTAGCCAGACCATAATTCTTTCTGGCTCTGGAACACCATTTGTTAAGACAGGTACCTTTACATCGTCAACATCAACAATCCGTTACACAGGAGCCGGAGACACTACAGTCGTCTCGACAACTTACAATAATTTAGAAACAAAAGCCTCGGCTACTGCCGGAGGTGGTGGCTGGACCCTCACGAATACAGGGGATTCTAACTACAATGGTGACTACGCGCAAAGCGGAACTTACGGCTCAAGCAATAAGCCAGCTTACACCAACGGGTCAAGATGGCTGTTTAGTGATTATGCCGACATGCCAATGGCTGACTATTGGTGTTTGTCAACAACTAAGCAAGATCTATGGGATCCATGGATGCAGTGTGATTATTACGGCGCGAGTGCAGATTTGCCAGGTACATGGTATGCGGGAAATGGCGCCTCGCCTGTTCCGACCTTTAATGTATTGCTAACCGGATATGCTTATACGTTTGGCTCTGGCGCTATGAACGTTCTCGGTAATTATGTGAACGGCGATGGTACCAACGGTGTCAAAACAACAGTTAATACAAATGACCCAACATTCAATATTGATGGCAATTTCACTAACTCTGCTCTGGCTACTTTTACCGCTTCTAATTCTGCTGATTTCTCGGTAGCCAGTAATTTTGCTGATTCTGGAAAATTTGTACATTCTTCAGCAACCTTGACTCTTGATGGGCAGGGGACGCAAACGGTCAATTCGGCATCACTCTCGAGTTTTAACAATTTATCAATTACAAATACCGCTGGACCAATTAACGAATCTGGAGCGACAAAAATTGACGGAACCCTGACTATTAATTCGGGAACTATTTATAATTTGAACGGTCAGAATTTAACTCTTGCTACTCTTGCAAATGATGGAACACTAAAACTTCAAGGTGGGGAAACGACAGTTACAATTTCTTCAATGGATACTAACTCTGGATTGGTAGAATACACCGGAAGTGGAACTTATACCACAATGAAGGCTGGCAATAGTTATTATGATTTGAAAATTAGTGGTGCGGGAAGCTGGACACTTGGAGCTGATCTAAATGCCAATTCTATCAATGAATCTGCCGGAACATTAAATGCTTCAACTCGAACAATAACTTTATCTGGAAGCGGCACACCATTGATACTTTCTGGAACTTTCAACCAAGGCACTTCTACTGTTATATATACCGGCTCAAGCGCGACCAATGTGGCAGGTACTACTTATAACAATTTGACGGTTAACCAAACCGGGACAACATTTACATCAATTGGCTCGACCACAATCGCAGCGGTTTTCACAATTCAAGCTGGAACATTCGATGCCTCAAGTCAGACTATTATTCTATCTGGCTCTGGCACGCCGTTTGTTAAAACTGGAACATTTACATCATCAACCTCGACTGTTAAATATACAAGCAATGCCAATACCACTATTACGGCAACTACATATAATAATTTAGAAACTTCGCCGTCTGAAAATGGTATAGCTCCATATACTGTCTCTGGTGCTGGTGACACCTCGTACAATGGAATATATACGGCCAGTGGAACTCATAATGGTCAGAATACTTATACTAATGGTTCAAGATGGCTATACTATAACATGCATCAAATGCCTGATGTTGGTTACGAGTGGGTGCTGTATTCATCTGTTTCTGATATTTATGATCCGGGAATGGAAGCGGCATATTATGACGGTGCTACTTTGCCGGGAACCTGGTACTACAATGGAATGCTTGGCAATAATCCGGCACCAAGTTTATCTGCCGGCTCTGCTGCCATTACTTACACTTTCGCTTCGGGCACTACTAACATTAATGGTAACTATACGAATGGCGATGGCACTCACGCTTTGACTACTACCGCTGACGCTAATGACCCGACGCTCAATATCGATGGAAATTTCTCGAATACCGCTGGTTCAACTTTTGTAGCCTCAGCCTCAGGTACTTTTTCTATTGCTTCAGACTATACCAACTCTGCTAGTGGAATTTTTACTGACTCATCTGGAACATTAACCCTTGATGGTCAGGGCCTTCAAACTATTACGGCAGGTGGAACTAATTCTGATCACGACTTTAATAATCTAACCATCACAAATGCCTCCGCTGGTGGAGTTTCACTTGATGACTCGCTGACAGTGGCTGGTACATTCACAGATACAACCGCTTCAAGTAAGGTTACTTTCCATTCCGGCTCGACATATGCTTTTAACGCCATAAGCATTAATGGACAGGCTGACGGAACGAGAATTACCTTGACCTCTTCGACGTCAACATCCGCATGGAATCTAAATATCACTGCATCATCTCCAGCCGCTTCCTATGTTAGTGTCAGGGATTCAAATGCCAACAAAGATATTGACGCGACAACTGGCGGCAACGACTTAACTGGCAATACTCACTGGTTATTTCCGACTGGCAATTCTGCTCCAGTAAATGACTCATTAACATTTACTAATCCCTATTCTTCAAACATCGCGATTTCTGATAGCACAACGGAGTGGAATTTTAGGGCACTTGTTACTGACAGCGATGGCCCAACAAATTTGGCGACCGTAGATATTGGTTTTGCCAACTCGGCCGACAGCACAACGCCGTATAATTCCTTGCGATATCGTTGGACCGAGGCAACCGATTCCTTTTCCGAAGTTTATGATACTCAAGCCGCCGCTACCATAACCTCAACTTCTTCGAATTCAAATGCTTCGGGCAACCAGTGGACATTGGACTTTAAAATAAAATTTAATTCCAGTTTCGCTACCACTTCAACAAATTATGCGGCTGAGCTTTATGCGGTTGATGATTCAGCGGCATCCGATACCGATAATTATTCAAATATCTATCAAGTTCAAAATTTATCATTAACTTTTTCAGTTGATTCAAATTCATTGAATTTTGGATCATTGTTGCCTGGCTCGGTTATCACAGGAACAACACAAACAACAGTCACAACCAATTATCCAAATGGCTATTCGTTGGCTGCTTCTGATAATATTGCTGGATCTGATTCTTGTTTGGCTAACGGCAGTGTTCGGGTCGCAGATTATGCCGGAACGATTGCCTCACCAACGTTGTGGTCAGGAATCGGATTGGGTATCTCTCTCTATAGTGCAACGGGCAAGAATACAACGCAATGGGGCAGTGGATCGACCGAATCTGATTCTAATAACAAATATGCCGGTGTTCCTCAAAATGCAACTGCAATTCATTCGAAGTCAGGTTCACCGACTTTAAGTGATGTCTCGAATGTTGGATATAAGTTAGTTGTACCAAATACTCAAAAAACCGGTAGCTATTCTGGAGATATAACATATACCGTTACCGGTGCGCTTAATTAATCTCGATTGAAGTTTGTTTTCATTTGAAAGATTATGTATAATGTATCTAATATCATTCAAGGAAAACTAAAATGAAATCAATAATTGTAGTTCTCTCTACTGTTTTAGTGTTTATGGCGGTAATTTATTTTGCCAATTTAGGTATTGAAAACAAATCACAAGCCGATACTCAAGGGGTAACTGTTACGGCCTCTGTTCAAACAGCGATGACTTTTTCAACTACCAATGGTGGAACAGCGGCTTTTGGCAGCTTAACTCCTGGGTCTCCAGTGGCGTCACCTGCCACTGGAACTGTTCTTTCGGTCACAACCAACGCTGCTAACGGCTATACAATCGGAGTATCCGACGCTAAAACTTCAACAAATTCAGCACTTTTACACACTGATACTTCGACTTATATCGCTGATTATGCGGGAACAATTGCAACGCCAACATCCTGGACTGGTACCGGTCTTGGTGTCACCTTATTCGCAGCTGATACAACCAAGGAATCGGCTTGGGGGACCGGGACAGCTTATGATGACGCAAACAACAAATATGCTGGTGTTCCGCAGGCTGCTACAACAGCCCATACTGTTACGGGTTATCATTCTGGTGCCGACACATCCAGCTGGGCTTTTAAGCTTGATGTCCCCGGAACTCAAAAAACCGGTTCGTATTCTGGAACTGTAACATTCACCGCTACAGCGGTATTATCGTAAATGCATCATTTTTATAAAAACAATTTTAGAGTTGCGCTTTCAACTTTGTCTCTTATTGTTTTTGTATTCTTGCTGTCGATTTATTTATTAAATTTTGGCGTAGAAAATAAATCGAACGCTGATGATCAGAGTGTCAGTCTTACGGCATCAACAGCAACGGCCATGACATTTAGCACGTCGGCTGGTGGTAGTGTCGCACTTGGGGCAATTACACCAGGCAACCCGGTATCAGCACCTGCAACTGGCACAATTATGTCGGTGACAACGAACGCAGCTAACGGCTACACCATTGGTGTCGCAGACAGCATAGCTGCCAGCAATTCCTGTTTAGTCAGCTCTGGCAACTATATTCCGGATTATGCTGGCACAATTGCAACACCGACGACCTGGAGCGGTACTGGACTTGGCATTACGCTATATGCCGCTGATACAACCAAAGAGGCCAAATGGGGAACGGGTATCACATACAATGATGCTAATAATAAGTATGCTGGTGTGCCGCAAAACTCCACAATAGCACATACGGTCACCGGGTATCACGTTTCAGCCGATACATCTAGTTGGGCATTTAAAATTGATATTCCCCCAGCTCAAGCTGTCGGAAATTATACAGGAAACGTAACATTTACCGCCACCGCGGTATTATCTTAACAAGGAGGAAAAGTGTTTAAAATGAAGAAATTAATCCCAGTGCTGATGTCGTTGATATTGGTTTCAGCGTTTTTGTTAGTAAATCCATTTAAATCAAAGGCCGAGCAAACAGAGGGAATCCAAATTTCTCCGCTTACCTTCAATTTAGATATTGGCCCTGGCGAGAGTAAAACATTAACTCTTAATGTTAAAAACTATAACCAGACTGAGGTTGATTATACAATCGAAACCGAGCTTTTTTCATCGGTATCAGATGATGGTGCTCCTTCTTTCGCTCCAGAAACACAAAAAGAAGGCGTGACAACAATTGTTGACTGGATGACTTTTTCTGACCCCAAAGAAGGGACACTTGCAGCCAGCGAAGCAAAAAATATTCGTTTTACTGTAGCTATTCCTGTTGGTGCTGAACCCGGTGGCCACTATGCAGCAGTCTTTGTTAAACAAATCAATAAATTACCTGATGGCTCAACCCAGCTCGGAGTTTCCAGCCGTGTTGGCGCGTTAATTCTAGCTTCTGTTCCCGGCACAACAACAAATGGCGCAGAAATTTCTGAATTCAACCCACCAAAATTTGTTTGGCGTGGACCTATTGATTTGTCATTTAAAGCTAGAAATACCGGCTCAGTGCACTATGATAGCGCCGGTAAAGTTTCAATTCATCCAACTCTCGGTCATGATGTTGTAATCGACGCTGGGACTCACACAATTATCCCCAACAATTCGCGAGCTTACAAAGTCACTTGGGATAAGAAATATCCTTTCGGCTATTATAAACTAACTGCCACCGCCAAAGATGGCGCAGGCAACGATGTTACAGCAGTTGCAACCATGTGGGCGCTTCCTTTAATCATTGTTATTCCACTATTAGTACTTCTGCTGCTTGTAATTTGGCTCTTGATTTACCTCAAAAAGCATGTCCAATTTGTTAAATAAAGTTTTATCGCTTGCAGTTTTAGTCGTCGCAATTCTTGAATTTTCGTTGATATTATTTCTGGCAAATCCAGCAAAGGCTGCCGGCTCAGAAGTTAAATTATCAGCTGCGGTCCTACCGCTTCCGGCTTCTGCGACTATTAACGATTTTGACTTCAGCCAAATTAATCCAGCCGGTCAAGGGAAAGTCTACTTATAAAAATCTTGCAGATGAAAAAGCCTCCAGGTTATGGAGGCTTTTTCTTTGATTCGAAGCGTTATTTTTTTGCTTTGGCTTTGATTGAAATCTTTTTTGCTTGTTTTGGTTCGATTTTCGGGACGGTGATAATCAAAACTCCATTTTTCATCTCAGCCTCTGCTTTTTCGGCTTTGACATCAGCTGGTAGGGTAAAGCTGCGAGTAAAGGAGCCGGTGTGTGATTCTTTGTAGTGGTAACCTTCGCCTTCCTGCGCTTTTTCCTCGGCCTTTTCACCGGAAATTGTCATAACATTATCCATAATTTCGACATCAACCTTATCTTCTTCGATGCCTGGGAGTTCAGCAGAAACCACAATTGCGGTTTTGGTTTCTTTAATGTCGATTTTTGGCATTGCACCGATATTTTTCGGGGTAATTACACTGTCTTCAAACAAGCGATCCATTGCGTCGCGTAAAGACACAGATTCGCGTAGAGGACGCCATGGGCCAATTTCTGTTGGCATTTTTGCCTCCATAGGGTTAATAATTTTTTCTTGATTCCCAAAATGTTGGTCAATCATCTCATCTATCTCTTTTTCAAACTCAAAAATATCTTCGAAAGCGCTATCAAATAAGTTGCACATCGAAACTACCAATGGTAAAGATGGCATGTATTTGCCATGTTCTAGCGCAATTATTGATTGTCTAGAAATTCCAAGCTTATCTGCGAGTTCTTCCTGTGAGAGTTCGTGTTTTTTTCGCAGATCTTTTAAATTGTTGGTAATAATTATTTCTTGTCGATCGTTCATTGGGAGTATGTTTAATAACTACATCAGATAGCTGCGAACGGCCTATTTTGGCTGCAAAAAACGAATTGTTCGTCAAGGTAGCATTAACTATCTATCCTCACAAGTTCGTGTTTTTCGCTCAAAATATTCTCGTTCTCGCCTCATGAGCAGTTATCAAACCTGCTCCTTTAAAATGTAAAGCAAACTTTACATTTTGTCAATAGGCGCTCTATCTGGCGCCTATTGATCCCTCGTAGCTTTAGCGAAGTGGGATCAAGACGTCTTTTAGCATAAAGGGTGCGGGGCTAAGAGATCATTTTTTATAGAGTGAAATATCAGTTATTCTGCCGAGATTTTTGGTTGAAATAGTCTTTATTGGTTTGTGTTTTGGGAACTTGAAGGCCAATGAAACGATTTTTGTCCCTGACTGGCATTCAGTGAAAATTTGATCCTCAATTTTATCGAGTACAGAATTTAAGAGATACAAATAAATAACATCCGCATTTTTAATATTCTCATTAGCTTTGCGCAAATCACGACAATAGACTTTGATTTTTGAGTATCTTAAAGTCTTGAATTTTGCAATCAAAAAGGGGAGTGGAGAAATTTCATAGCCCACTGCTTTTGCCCCAAAATCACGGGTAGCAATTATTAGCGCATCACCGCGACCACAGCCGAGATCAAGCAACGTTTCATCTTTGTTCAGGCCTGCCAGCCTCAGTGCGTCGTGAATGGCTTGATCCGATGAATTAACGTACGGCACATGAAAAATTGAAGAGTATAGATGAGACGAAACCCAAAAAATAAATCCCAGCAGAAAAATTATTAAGATAATTTCAAAATAAAGCATATCCTAATTATAGCAAGAATCTAATTTGCCAATTCAGAAAATTGGATATATATTAGTACCTGTGAAACTAAAGTTGACTGAAAAAAGTTTTTCTCTTGTGCCGCTTGTAGTCGGCGTTTTTGTTTACGCTGTATTATTTATCGCTCTATTGCCGCATTTTCGATATCAGTTAAATCCTGACGGTGTGTCGTATCTTTCCGTTGCTAATAAATATTTTTTACATGACTGGAAAAATGCGATAAACGGATATTGGGGCCCTCTCTACTCATGGTTTTTGGCAGTCGGTCTAAATTTTTTACAAGATAAATTATTGGTTGCAAAAATTGTCAACGGAATTATTGGCGCTTTTGGGCTAGTAATTTTTTCTCTAATCATTTGCCGATATAATTTACCAAAGTATTTAAGTTTGGTTTTTAATTCAATCGCTGCTATTTGGTTGTCGTATTTTGCCTTGGTTGTGATAACTCCTGATTTGCTGATTGTTACCTTGCTCTTGCTATTTATTTTTCTGCTCGTAAAAGTTAGTGATTTTTCGAAATACAGTCAAATAGTAGTTATCGCTCTAGTCGGTACGCTCTTGTATCTGACAAAAAGTTTTTATTTGTTTTTTGTGCCAGTTATTTTTATTGTTTTTGCATTCATTCAATCCATCCATAATTCGAAATTGCGAAAGCAAATAGTTAAAGGCTCAGTATTGTTTTTAATATTTTTTGTTCTATTTTCAAGCATTTGGTCGTTAATACTTTCTACTAAATATAATCGTTTTACCTTTGGGACTTCGGGAAAATATAATATTGCCCTAATTGGGCCCGGAGGAATGCACCCAACATTAACACTGGGTCTGCTGCCGGTGTCAGATGTAGACGCTGTCAGCTCTTGGGATGACCCAACAACCTTATCTATGGCTAAATGGAGTCCGCTGCAATCGAAATCGTCGCTAGGTTTCTATTTGGGCCGGGTTCACGAAAATATTGATTATCTGTATCAGCTAATTTCAAAATTCTGGCCGATGGCGATCGCCATATTGATATTTGGGTTTGCGGTTGCTATTAAAAGAAAAGAATCAATATTGGCCTTTTTTACTCTATCGATATTTGCATTATTTGCCGCTTACGCACTTATTTTGCCGGAGGAGCGCTATGTATGGGTGGCAATATTTTTGCTGATGCTTATTGTTGCTGAACTTTGGTCAAATCTGGGAATGACAAATTATTTCAAGAATCATCTTGGCATTTTGGTATCAGCGCTAATGCTTGTAACAGCGGTGATTTTCCCACTGGATATGCTTCGCAGTTTAAAAGACGTGGGAAGATCCGACTGGCTTTTGGTGGGTGAAATAAATAGAGTTGCAGATTTTTCCGGTAAAAAAATCGCTTCAAATGGATCTTGGAATCAAAACCTCTCAATTACATCTCAAATCGATGGAAAATATTTGGGTAAAGTTAGTGATGTCGTAAACGGCAAAGACATTGTTGACGAACAATTTAGAGAACAGCAGCCGGATTACTATTTTTATTGGCCGGCACACGATATTCCTCTTGGTGGAAAAACTTATCCTAAAAATGTTTCAAAAGTTCTTGCGGCAACGGTGAGATCCGGAAATGATTTGCTGGAGATTTATAAATTGAGCTATTAAAAATGAAAGAAAAAAAAGAAAAGAAAATCGCGATAATTGGTGCTGGACCAGCTGGGCTATCAGCCGGATATATTCTATCCAAAAATCAAGGAAATATTTCAGTCTTCGAAGCCGACAGACATGTCGGGGGCATGTCTAGAACCATTAAAAAGAAGGGCCATTACTTTGACATTGGTCCGCATCGTTTTTTTACCAAAAACGAGGAAATTAATCGAATGATAGATGAGCTTTTGGGTAAAGAATTAATAAAAGTTAAGCGCTATACTCCAATTTATTATGGAAAGAAATTTTACAATTATCCAATTAAACTTGGAAATGTCGTTAAAAATTTCGGTCTATTCAAAAGCCTAATGGTTGTCGGCGATTATGGAGTGACCAAAGTTAGAACCAAGCTCAGACCTAAAGAAGAGAAAAGTTTTGAAGATTGGGTGACAAACCGGTTCGGCCGCAGGTTGTTCAACACATTTTTTAAAGCCTACACTGAAAAACTTTGGGGAGTGCCAACGAGCGAAATCGGTTGGGAGTTTGCTGCACAGCGGATAAAGGGCCTAAGTATTATGACAGCGATAAAAAACGCTGTTATCCCACAAAAAGGCGGCGAGGTTCGGACATTAGTTGATGAATTTAAATATCCCAAACTCGGAATTGGTCGTATATATCAGAGAATGTCCGATGAGATTAAGAAAAATAAAAAGAATAATGTTCAGCTAAAAACTAAAGTTTTAAAAATTAATCTGAAGCGTGGAAAAATCGACTCAATTGTTATCAATGAAAATGGAAGATCAAAAACGATTGCCGTTGACGAACTTGTTTCCTCAATGCCGATTACTGAATTAATACTTTCAATGCATCCGCTGCCGCCTAAAAAAGTAATTACAGCAGCAAAAAAACTTCGTTTCCGTGGATTGATATCGGTTTTAATGACGGTAAAACGCAGACAGGTTACTGAAGCAACTTGGATTTATGTTCACGAACCAAAGGCTTCCGTCGGTCGCATAACTGAACTTCGAAACTGGTCTAATCACATGATTCCGCATCGAAATAAAACAAATATTATTGCTGAAATGTGGGCTTGGGAAGACGAAGATAAGTGGAAAAAATCTGATAAAGAGCTGGCGGAAATTGCAATATCTGATCTAACAGATTTGATGGGATTTTTCGAAAAAGATGAGATTGTTTTTTCTTTTGTTGTCCGAGAGCCTAAGGCTTATCCTGCCTACATCGACAACTACAAAAAACATCTTAAAGTGGTCAAAAAATACCTTGATTCAATTCCAAATTTACAAATTGTTGGACGTTATGGAACTTTTATGTACAATAACCAGGATCACTCAATCGAGACGGGAATAATGGCGGCGAAAAATATCATCGCCGGCGAACGGATATATGATATCTCGAGTGTAAACTCCGATCTCGACTATCACGAAGAGAAGAAAAAGTAAGCCAGCATTCAAAAAACCACCAATTTCTTGGCGGTTTTTTGGTTCCCGGGTAGAGATCTCAAGCGCCTATCGGCTTACAGAAACCCACGGTTTCTGTTATTTTCCTCCACGGAAAACCTAGGTTCCCCGACCCCTTTCTTGTTTGAAACTCAACAACTTGCCAAAGAAAAAATACCAGATAAACTGGCATTCTTTCTTTGGTTCCCGGGTAGAGATTCGAACTCCAGTTGACTGGACCAAAACCAGCTGTCCTACCACTAGACGACCCGGGATTACAAAAGTAATATTACCAGGTTTGAGCGCAAAAATCCAGCAGATAGATTAGCTAAAATCCTTGACCAATTTTTTATCAAACCAATGGCTTTTAAATGCTAGTCCGGCAAGTGAAAAAATGGCCTGACTCAAAATTGTATTTTTTCGCAACAAGGATAAAACCCTTTCTTGGCTAGCTTTTATCTTTAGAATTTTGTTTAATTCCGGAGTATCATAATTTGGATTAAGAATTTTTTTAGCAATCTCGGCACCGGAAATCATGGCAAAATAAATTCCTTCGCCGGTAAACCCAGAAGCAAAACCGGCCGCATCGCCCGCAAGGAAGATATTGTTGAATTGATGCCCCTTATAATCGTAATTAATTACCCAAGCTTCGTACCAATCATCGTTTAGTTCTATCGATTTCGATTTTGCCCAATTGTCAAAACGCTCTTTTAGATTCTCTGAGTTATGAAAATCACGCGCATGAAAACCGGCCCCGATTGAAGTAAATTCTTTATGTGGAAAAATCCAAGCATAACCAGCACCAAAGATTTTAGCGTCAAAAATCAGCTCCATCTTGGCATATTTTTTCGGAACCTTGTAATGGAACGCAGTAGCATCTTTATCGTTGGATAATTTCAAATATCTCCGAACTAAAGATCTACTTCCGTCAGCACCTATCAGAAAATCAAATTCATATTTTTCGCCATCTTCTGTCTCTAGCTGATTTTTATCTATTCTCTTAACTTCTTTATTTAGATGAATATCCACGCCATTGATTCTATCTTGTTCGACTAAGAACTTTCCAAGCTTTTCTCGTGCGATCGTTGCCACAAAAGGCTTTTCCGATTTAATGGCTGTGGTTGAAAGTGGAGTTTTTACCGTGACTTGGCTGAATTTAACATCAGCAATTTCACTAGAAACGCCAAGAGCAAAATCTTTTGTAGTTAGCCCACCACCACAAACCTTTTTGCCAAAAACTGAATTCTTTTCTAGAATCACCACTTTTTTACCAGCCTGGGCTAAGACTTTCGCTGCCTCAAGGCCTGACGGACCAGCGCCAATAATTACAACATCGTATTTTTTCATAATTTTCCCTCACTAATTTTCTTTAGTATATCAAAATCAACTAAAAAAACCTTAAGCAGTTAATAAGCCGGGTTCTGTTTAGATGACATCTATCTACGCGTGAAGGCCCGAGGTCATCTTCCGAGCAGGAATTGATGATAATGGGTCCGCTCCACTTGCACCGGACGAGGCTTGCCACAGACGACAATTGCTTGCCGAACGCGTGCGCTCTTACCACACGATTTCAACCTTACCGGTCTGATTACTCAGACTTAGGCGGTATATTTTCTGTTGCGCTTTTCTCAAAGCTCGCACCTTGCTCACTTTCGCGAGCGTCTTGCTCTGCGGTGCCCGGACTTTCCTTCCCCGCACCTTTCGCGGATAGACTTCGTCTCAATTTGCAAAAGCAAATGAATCCACGAAGGGTGCGGGGGTCATCCTAACTACTTAAGGCAACATTATTATATCAAATCAGAGGGATTTGTCAATATAAAGGTTTGCTTCATTGACATTATTGCAGCAATTTGCTATACTTCTTACGAAAGTTGGAAAAACTCTATTAGTTTTAGGGGCATGTACTCGAAAGCGAAAGGGAACTGCAACTTGGGTCGATCGAAATTGTAATTTTCCCGATTTATCGGGACAAAGGATTTGAATGGATGCTGATGACACAAAAGATGACATCGTTGAAGATGTTGTTGCAGATGATGCAGCAGCTTCTGATGACGCACCTGCAGCTGCAAAGCCAGCCGGTGACGTAGAAGGTTCAAAACTCTACGTTGGTAACCTGCCTTTCTCAGTCGACAATGCCAAACTCGGAGAAGTTTTCTCCGGTATCGATGGTGTTGAAGTTGTAGAAGCAGTTGTTATCACTGATAAATTCAACGAAGGTAGATCAAAAGGCTTTGGATTTGTAACAGTTGCTGAACCTGCACAAGCAGAAAAAGCTATTGAAGCAATGAATGGCCAAGAAGTTGATGGCCGAAAAATCGTTGTCAATATTGCCCGACCAAAAGTCGAACGCAATGACAGAGACAATGACAGACGCGGTGGATTCAACAGAAGCTACTAAGCTTTCAAAAAAAATCACCAGGCGATTACATCAAGCGGTGATTTTTTTGTATTTAAAAAGCCGGCGATCAGTACGACAGCCGGCCGGGGAGTGAGATTGATGGACGCATGCGTCCGATTGAGTTCCTTCCCTCCGGCGACACTGGGATGACCCAGCGCAGCCGGAGGGGCCGCGTTGCTCCGAGGACAGCCAGCCCTCATGGGTGCATCCTGATGGGTAGGATCTCGGAGCCGGTGGATATTGTTGGTAGCGCGCCGACTGCGTTGTTGCACCTCGAGTGACTGCAGTGTGTGTTGCGTGATACTGCAATAGTTCCATAGGCGCGCTTATTATCATCCTTGTACTATCAAGTGATGTTGTCAATACAATTTCTATTTGCTATTATATTAATCTAATATGACAAAAGTAATTTCTGTAAAAAATCTATCAAAAAAATATGGCAGCTTGACGGCTGTCAATGGAATTTCTTTTGAGGTCAATAAAGGTGAAATTTTTGGACTTTTGGGTGAAAACGGTGCTGGCAAAACCACAACACTTGAAATGGTCGAGGGTTTGCGTAAGCCAACTTCTGGTAATATTTCAGTTCTTGGCTGCAACTTAGAAAAAGAGTTGACTTGCATCAAAGAGAAGGTTGGGGTTCAACTTCAGTCTTCAGCCTATTATCAATTTCTAACTCTTAAAGAAATACTTGACCTTTTTGGCGGATTTTATCAAAAGCGCCTTGACCCTATGGAACTGTTAAAAATGGTTGATCTGTCGGAGAAGGCCAATAGTTTCGTTGGCAGTCTTTCGGGTGGGCAAAAACAACGTTTTTCGATTGTCGCTAGTTTGGTTAATAATCCAGAGGTAGTTTTTCTCGATGAGCCAACGACTGGTCTGGACCCACTTGCGCGTCGGAATCTATGGAATTTGATTTCTAAAATAAAGTCACAAGGGAAAACAATAATTCTTACCACCCATTATATGGAAGAGGCAGAAGTTTTGTGTGACAGAATTGCCATTATGGAAAAAGGGAAAATTTTGGCTATGGACGATACTCATAAACTAATGGATCAGGCAGAATTTCCATTTACAATTAATTTTGTCAAGGAAAATGTAAAAGACACTATCATTTCCAAATTAGAAAAATTGGGCAAAGTTGAAAATCTTTTTGGAAAAAATAACCACTTTATCGTTAGGGTTAAAGAGAAAAAAGATTCAGAGATAGCAATAAAAATAGTCGAGTCAATTAATCCCGAGACAATAACTTCTGGCCGGGCGACACTTGAGGATCTATTTATTGAGTTAACAGGCAAAACAATCGAGGACTAATATGTGGAAACTTTTTACATCTGATCTGAAAATGCTGGCCAGAAATCGCCAATCACTTTTTTGGGTGCTATTTTTCCCTCTAATGTTTACTTTTATATTTGGTTTATTTTTTGGTAAAAATACCACTGTTGGGACTATCGCTGTGATAAATAAGTCTGATACTCAAATTGCAACTGGACTAACTTCGGCGCTGGAAAAATCAAACATTTTTAAAGTCCAAATTGAGGATAATCTTGATAGCGCTAGGGATGAAATTAAACGGAGCCAGATTGCGGCCGCAATTTATATACCAGCTGGTTTTGGCCAGATGACGCCATCATCTGATAAACAAGTTCAGATCGTCTATGATCCGGGAAGCCAAGTCTATTCGAGCTTATCAGGTGTAGTTGGTCAATATCTGACAACTGTCAATTATCAGGTTCAGAATTCAAAACCGATTTTTTCTTCAGTTCTTGAACCAGTGACAAATCGCAACTTAACTTATTTCGATTTTGTTCTGGCTGGTGTGCTGGGCTTGGCACTCATGAACTCTTCAATAATTGGTATTGGAGTTAATTTGGCAAAGTATCGAGAAGACAAAATCTTAAAACGAATAACAACAACACCAGTAAAAAGTTGGAAATTTATACTTGCTGAGGTTCTGTCGCGGATCGTTATAAATTTCATTCAAATCTCAATTATTTTAGCTGTTGGTAAATTTGTCTTTGATGCCCACATTTATGGTAATATTCTTATTATCATTCCGGTTGCTCTTGTCGGCGCCTTCCTTTTCCAATCAATTGGTTTCGTAGTTGCAGCATTGTCAAAAACAGCAGATGCGGCACAAGGTATGGCCCAGGCAATTTCAATTCCAATGATGTTTTTGGCTGGTGTATTTTTCCCGATAGACTCACTCCCAAAGTGGCTCTACACTTTCGTTCAATATTTACCGCTTGCCCCTTTGCTTCGAATATTACGAGGAGTAATGCTTGAGGGAACATCGCCATTTTTTGAACTCAAAAATGCAATAATTATTTTCTCCTGGATAGTTGTTGCACTGATAATTTCAATTTACAAATTTAAGCTCTCCGACGAATAAAACTTGAAATATTTGACAGCGAAAATACTTCTTTCTATAATTAAGCCAAATAGTTTGTTTAAATAGGGAGGAAGAATGAAAAGTAAAGGTTTGGCAGCAGTGCTTTTTTGGGCATCGGTTATTGCAGTGGTTTTGGCTCTGTTGGACGCAATGTCTGTTGGGGTTTGGCTTTCAGCTTCCAGTTGGCTAGTTATAGCTGCGGTTGTTGGCATTTGGGCAATTTTTACAGACGAGAAGAAATAATCGTATAAGATTTATTTGTTGGTAGGTAATTAAAGAAAGGAGAACAATGTCAAGAATTGTTCTTGGTATCGTTTCGGTCCTGGTCGTTTTAATGGGTGTCGCCGCTTTAATTCCAAGCTGGACTTTGGCAACTGAACCAGCATGGCATTCGTGGGCAAAGATCATTATTGGTATCGTTGCTTTGATCATCGCCATTTCCGATTCAAAGGAATAGATCAAAATAAAAAAGCGGCCGGACTAATAATCAGCCGCTTTTTTGATTGGGCCTCATGCTTGTGTTATGATGGCAATATGAAAAAACTTTTTTTGGATATTGAAACATTGCCGGCATCAGGCGAATCGATGACTATTGTTAAAGATTTATTCGAAGAACAGAAAAAGAAAAACGGAGCAAGATCCCGAGGCAAGTTCGGAATGACAGAATCTGCTACATCATTTGATTCCTATTTCCGCGGTACATCGTTTTCTGGTGAATTTGGTCGGATATTTTGTATTGGTTATGCAGTGAATGATCAACCGGCAGAGTGTTTAGTTGGGGACGAAAAAGATATGTTGGAAAAGTTTTGGCAAATTGCTTCAGACGCTAGCGTTTTTGTTGGGCATAACGTTATGGATTTTGACTTGCGTTTTATATACAAAAGATCAATCATATTAGGTGTTAGGCCGACGCAGGATTTGTCGTTTGCCCGTTATAGAAGCAATCCAATTTTTGATACAATGAGAGAGTGGGAAAAGTGGGGCAGCACTGGTGTTAGTTTGCACAAACTAGCTTTAGCCCTTGGTATTGAATCGTCAAAAAATGGCGATATTGATGGGTCCCAGGTCTACGACTTTTTTCTTGCTGGAAAAACCACTGAAATTTGTGATTATTGTAAGCGTGATGTAGAAGTGACACGAAAAATTTACAATCGAATTAATTTTATAAAAAAATAACATTAAATAAGTCGTGGAGGCAACATGTTTGTAGGGCTAATGGTTTTGTTGGTTGGGATTGTATTTTTACTTCAGAATTTAGGCTACATCAGTGGGAATGTATGGGGAATTATTTGGCCGGCTATTATTATTATCGTTGGTCTTTCAATGATAATGCGGCCAAAATTACGCGGCCAGCTATTTGAAAAGAAAAGCAAAAAGTAAAACCTTCGGTTTTGTTACGCTTTGAATATTTATTATCGGATCTTGTAATAAAACCTTCGGTTTTGTTACGCTATAAATATTTCACTATTAAATCTTGTAATAGTTGAGGGAAAATGAAATTTTTGGCCTGGTTTTTTGCAGTTATTGTATTTTTTTCCAGTTTTTTTGTAATGTTTGCTTACAATTTGCATCAAACTTTTTTAATGCCGGAAAAAACTAAGCAAGTCCTGATCAAAGTTGACTTTTATACACAGGTTAAATCAGTTCTTAAAAAAGATTTATTTGAAGATGATGGCACGAATTCATCTGAAGTCGATGCTGCGTCGAAGGCGATGAACACCAGCCTGGAACAGTTTAATTTTCAACCAATAGTTGAAAACCTGGTTAGTGATTTTTATACTGGCTTGGAGACAAAAACTGGGTTTACATTAAATATTGATCTTACTGATTTCAAGGATATTTTTGTTTCTAATTTAGTGCCAACCGTAGATCAGCAATCTTCTTCAGAACTATCAGTAGCAATTCCAGATAACTGGAAGGTTGATTTGGCTGGTTATTCCGGAGTCTTGGCAGCTGTTGGATTCATATATTCTAATTACAATTTAATATTGATTGTTTACGGAATTATGGTTTTTCTTTTCTTGCTTTTCTGTCTCCTGGTTAATACTAGATATCTCAAATTGTTTTTTTGGGTCTTTATGATTGTTGGAATATTTACATTTATGCAACTTGCGGTCTGGAAGACTGTGAATTTGGCGCCATTCTTAGTAAATATTGAATCACAAGGTCGTTCTGGAGTCGATATTTTGGTGGAAAACTTTGTTGATTTCTTCAGACAATCAGGCATAACGCTACTGTTTTGGGAAGCTATATATTTGATTGGCCCGTCACTATTGGGTTTGATTATCGTCTCGTTGATTCCAGCAAAAGTTGGCAGCGTGCCGCTCAATGAGGTATCAAACAAAAAATGAAAAGTGCTTTACCAAAGATTGTATACTGTTTGCTCGCAATAGTTGTTATTACAGCTGTTGGTATTTTGCTTTTCCGGGCAAAAATTTTTGCTTCCGATATTATCAACGGTGATCAACAAATGATTGATTTAGGTCAGGGTTTTGGCAGTAGAAACGTTAGGGTTTCAGTAAACAAAAATGTCGGCAAAATCGAAATCGAAAAGAACCTTTTTTCTAGTTGCAATACAGAGCTAACTGGTTTTCAAAATGAGACAAAAATCCGTGGAACAATTTCACTTGGTAATAACGAAAAGGCCGTTGAAGTTGTCGGTGATGCAGGCATCCATGGAGAAAATCGTCAGTATTTTACAATTGAAAATAATTTTTGTCCCAAACCCATAAGTTTTGTAAAAAATGACACAGTAAGTTATAATATTTACAGTGACGAACCAATTTTTTTGCTTCAGGATTTTAATGCTGACGGCATAACTGATCTAGCTGCAGAATATAGAAATTACGATCTGAATCCAATTGTTGATGGAACTAGAGATATCTATTTATTCGATAGAAAAAATCAGCAATTTGTTTTTAAGCGAACAGAAAGTTTTCAATATCAAGAGTTGGATTAAAGGTGGGGATTATGACTGAGGACCAATTTAGTAAAGAGGTAGAACAAAAACCTAAGTCAATTGCCGTTTTATGGACAGCTGTGTTGTTCTTGTTTTTGGCATCAGCCGCAATAATTTTTGGTCTCTGGAGGTCGTATAAAGATGATCAGATTAGTAATAACCTTGCGATGTCAAACAATGATTTGACAGGTGAAGTTTTGGGTACTTCAACTGAAGATCCAAATTATATTGCTGCACTAGTTGAAAATCTTAAATCTAGCGGAGTCATCTTGTATGGATATGACGGCAATCAAGAAAATACTAAACAATTGGCTATATTTGGTCAGGCTGTAACTAGTTTGGATTATGTAGAATGTAATCCAGAGTCTTCTAGCTCAAATGCTGATGAATGTGTTGCTCGGGGAGTAGACCAATATCCAACCTGGGTCAAGGGTGACCAAAAATATGTTGGGCATAAGGACTTAAATCATTTGGAAGCGATTTTAAATATCCAATAATAGAAATACTTGCCCCAAAAATGCTGGCCTTCTGGCCATTTTTTGTTTATAAAATATGAGCTTGGTTTTGCTAATTTGTCTTTACTGGAGTGGATATCACTTTGTTGAAACTGCTGTTAATCGCAAAATATGCTTGACAAGCGTGGCCCACGCTCTCTACAATATACATGTGAGCGTAAATGCTCATAGAATTAGAAATAAAATCTACTTCGAGAGGAGGTGATTGGAATGGTAACAGCATACTGCGTAAAGTGTAAAGCAAAAAAAGAGATGCAAAACGCAACTGCCGTCACAATGAAAAATGGTAAACCAGCTATGAAAGGCGTTTGCCCATCATGTGGCACAGGAATGTATCGAATCGGTAAAGCTGCATAATCGACTTAAATCTCTTACATAAAAAGAAAGTCCCGAGCAATCGGGATTTTCTTTTTATTATGCTTTGTGGCCGTTTTGCGGCACAATTGGGTCTAATAATAAATGAGAAGCCCGGGTTTTTCTTTTTTTCAGCAAAAATTGAAGGTTAATTTTATTGCTTTGCAAAGCTAAATTTGCTATAATCAGTCTACAAATTATGAAACGTAGTGAATTATTTTTCTCATTTCTCTTAATTCCAGTAGATGCGGCGATGATTGTCGCCTCTTTTGTCGCATCTTACTATATTCGAATAAAAACAGACATTCTGCCGGTTAATTCTGATGTTACCTTTCAGCATTATTTGCTCTATGTACTTTATTTGTTGCCAATTTGGCTAGTTATTTACGCTATGTCTGGGCTCTATAAAATTTCCCGCGAGAGAAACTATTTTAATGACTTTTACAAAATTTTTATCAACAACGCGGTTGCCGTTCTAATCTTCATTGTGGCCATCTTTTTCAGTCGGTCATATTTCTTCTCGAGAGCAATTTTAATCCTTATTCCACTTTTGTCGGTAATCTTTGTTTTTACTGCTCGAATAATTATTACTCAGATTCAGCGCTACCTGTATAAATTCGGTTACGGAGTTCACAGGGTTATTATTGTCGGCAACAGTGAAGTTTCTCATAAGTTGGCTAGAGAAATTATTTATGTAAAACGCTTAGGGATGGAATTTATTGGAATTGTAAATGGTTTAGAGAATCACAAAGAACACCCAGATGATCTAAAAATGCTTGGTGATGTTTCTGATTTACGAGAAATCATCGAGAAAAATCATCCAGATGAGGTAATTTTGACTGATGTCAGCATAAATCATGAAAAAGTTTTGGAAATTATTCAGGCCTGTTCTGATGCCAATGTTGGCTTCAAATTCATTTCCGATGTCTATTCAATGGTAACAACTTCTGCATCCTCCTCAGTATTGGCAGGATTTCCGGTAATGGAATTAAAAACCATTGCGCTGGATGGTTGGGGAAGGATTGCTAAAAGATTTTTTGATATTCTTTTTGCCTGCATATGTCTAATAATCGCTTCGCCTTTAATGCTTATTATTGCGATTTTAGAAAAGCTAACGTCTGCTGGCCCTGTTATATACTCACATGACCGAGTAGGTCGTGATGGGAAAACCTTTAAGCTCCATAAATTTCGCTCGATGTACACCAACGCGGAATATAAAATTAAAAAGTTTTGGACCGACAATGATGCTAACGATCCAAGAATTATGCCGTTTGGGAAAATTTTACGCAAAACTAATTTGGACGAACTGCCGCAATTGTGGAATATCCTTGTCGGAGAGATGAGCTTTGTCGGGCCGAGACCAGAACAGCCAAGATTTGTTGAGGAGTTTCAAAAAAACATTCCTGATTATTTCCGCCGACACAGAGTCAAGGCCGGACTTACTGGCTGGGCAGCAGTTAATGGTCTTAAGGGCGACACATCTATTACAGAACGTGTTCGTTTTGATACTTTCTATATTGAGAATTGGACCATTTGGTTTGATCTAAAAATCGTTATTAAAACTGTTTTTTTATTAATTGGCGAAGCATTTGGAGGCAAGTATGAATATCGCGATCGTTCATGATTGGCTCTCCGAGTTTGCCGGCGCCGACAAAGTACTATTTCAGCTGAAACAAATTTATCCAGATGCGGATATCTATACTTCAATTTATGATCCGAAAAAAGTGCCTCAATTTGCAAAATATAAAGTATATACGACATACCTGCAGAAGTTTCCTTTGTCAAAAAAACTTCGGTCGATAATGGTGCCACTGATGCCACTGGCATTTGAACAACTAGACTTGTCAAAATATGATCTAGTAATTTCTAATAGCACCTCAGCGGCTAAAGGCGTGATTACCAGGCCAAATACTTGTCACATTTCATATTGCCATACGCCCACACGTTACCTCTGGATGCCAGAGATGGACGAACGTGCATCATCAAGCTGGTTACGCCGCCGCGTGAATAAAACTCTCAAAGTTTGGGATATTGCTGCGGTTGCCCGCGTTGATTCATTTATCGCTAACTCGGAAAATGTTAGAGATAGAATTACAAAATTTTATCATCGAGACTCTGCGGTTGTTGCCCCGCCGGTTGATACCAGTTTTTTTAACCCCAAAAAAGAAGATATTAAAAAAGAGAATTTTTACTTGTTTGTTGGACGATTAATCCCATACAAGAAGGCTGATTTAGTTGTCGAGGCTTTCAATAAATTAGGGTTAGAATTACGGGTAATTGGTACTGGCTCAGAAGAAGCAAAGCTAAAGCGTTTAGCTAAAAATAATGTAAAATTTTTGGGTCGAGCATCGGACGAGGTTTATTACGATAATTTGAAATCTGCCCGCGCATTAATTTTTCCATCTGAAGAAGATTGGGGAATTGTTCCAGTTGAAGCCATGGCTTGCGGAACTCCAGTTATCGCATACGGCGCCGGAGGAGCAACGGAAACTGTTATTGCGGGAGTTACAGGTGAGTTTTTTACACCGCAGACACCGGACGCTTTAATTAAAACAATTAAAAAATTCGACCCCAAAAAATATAAGTTCGAAGATTTGCGATCTCAGGCAGAAAAGTTTTCAGTTGAAAACTTTAGGAAAAATTTTAGCCAAACTGTTGAAAAATTGTACTCCGATTACAAAAAACAGATGGATATTTGATCGTCTGCGGTGCGAGTTTCCTTCTGTCTTGCTATAATATAGTGAGTATGAAGCGCATTGAAGACATTCGTCCCGGTAAAAGAAGAACTACGAGGAAGCCCGAGCCGGAAATTTTCGAGCCAAATTTTTCAGCTCCCGAATTTTATGCAGAGGCGCCATCATTGCCTGTACCTGAGCCGGAGGCACCAAATTACAAGCAGCGCCTACCAATAAATCGCCGCAAGACCCGAGCCAATTGGTTGTCATTTGGTGTAATTCTGATAATTGTTTTGGCTTTCTGCGGATTTGAGCTAATCGAAATTAAGACAAAAATATCAGATAACATTAAAAGCCTAAATACTAATTTTTCTGCTCTAACAGATGCGATGTCAAAAAAGGATTTTGCAGCGCTCGGCAATCAAATCAAAATTCTAAATCAAAAAACTAGCGACTCGGTGATTGATCTGCAATCAGTTGGACAAGATATTTATGTTTTAAATTTGCTATATCCAAAAGGCAAGTCTTCTAAAATTAGCGGCGAGATTGATACTCTGCGCGGTGCGCAAATGCTAGTTAACTCTTTTGACCAGATTTTAAGCGTTAATGATTTGTCGTCATCAGCAAGTATGGGTTCTGATTATCTGAGTAAAATAAATAATTATTTGGACGGTTTTAACCAAATTATAGGTGCTGCTCCAACGAAAATAAAAAATGCAAAATTCTACAGTCGTCAGGCAAAAAGTCTTAACGACTCAATAAGTTCTGATGGATTTTCTGCATCAGAACAGCAGTCGGTAGAAAATCTTCAAAAATTCTCTTCAACTGCTGTTGATTTCTTTGACTATATGGAGAAGGTGCCAGCTGAGATTTCAGATGCATTATCAATTAGTAGCGGCAAAAAAAGTTATTTAATTTTGTTTCAAAATAATACTGAAATTCGACCTGCTGGCGGTTTTTTAGGTTCTTTTGCCAGGCTTGATTTAGTTAATGGTCATGCAACTGCCTTGGATTTCGAAACTAATATATATACTTTGGACAAGGCATTTATTGCTGCTGGGAATCATATTGCACCGCCAGCTGAATATTCATCGCTTTCCACAAATTGGACAATGCGTGATTCGAATGTATACCCGGATTTTGCCACAAGCGCAGAAAAGGTTGCTTGGTTTTATCAACAGGAATCAGCCCTGCCGGCGGCGAAGGAAATAGCCGGCGTGATTTCTATTGACACAACGCTTTTTAGGAATTTGCTCAAAGTTGTTGGGCCGATTAACATGCCGGAGTACAATTTAGTCGTGACTGATCAAAACTTCCTCTCTGATGTTCAATATCAGGTCGAAATTGGATATTTCCAAGATAATAAGAATAAAGCTGAAAATGAGCCTAAAAAGATTTTAGCTGACATGATGCCAAAGTTTATGGCAGCGATGACCAAGAACAATCAAGTTGAAGAGAGTGTTGGCAAGGAGTTAATGAGGGCAATCCCAGAAAAACACTTAATGGTTTATTCTGCCAATAGTTTAATTGAAGATTTAGTTGACGGGATAGGTATGTCGGGGAAAATTCATCAGGTCAGTGGTGATTATTTATACTTGTCAGACGCCAATATTGGCGGGCTAAAAAGCAGTTTAAATATTGCTGAGACCGTAAGTCAGAATATCGAAATTAATCAAGCTGGTGGGGTGAAAGAAAGCTTAATAATACAACGTAAACATAATGGTGATGGTTCCTGGCCAGACGGAGAGAATATCAATTATTTAACTGCGATGTTACCGCTATCTAGTGTTATCGATTCGAAAGATATAAAATCATCAGTTATTTCAGGCAAAAATGCTGTGTCATATTGGCAAAATACTAAACCGGGTGATACTTCCCAGTCAACAATAAATTATCATCGCGACAATGCAGTAAATTTATCTGGTGACAATTTTGAATATCAAATAACAATTCAAAAACAACCAGGAGTAGAAAGTTTCGATTGGAGGCTATATCTTGTATATCCGCAGGGATGGCGACCACAAAATGTCGAAGGCTATGATGCGAAAAATCGACAAATTTACTTGTCTCAGACGATTTCAAAAGACTCGGTTTTTCGCCTGCGATTTATCCGCGACTAGAGAGTTAAATTTGCCAACTTCCTCTTTGATTTATTAGTATATTTTACCTATAATAGAAGAGTAGGAATTAAGGAGGGTCGAGTGAATTGTTGTCAGAAGGCAGCATATTTCTATTTTTGACTAATAATAAACTATTTATGGAAGATAAACGCTCTAAGTCCAATGACTATGATGCCTCAAAGATTACGGTTCTTGAGGGGCTAGACCCAGTTCGAAAACGCCCCGGGATGTACATTGGTGGCACAAGTATTGACGGACTTCACCACCTAATTTGGGAGGTTCTAGATAACGCTATAGATGAAGCAATGGCTGGTTTTTGTGACTGCGTTACAATCACAATTGAAGATGGAAACGTCGTAACGGTTGAAGATAATGGCCGCGGCATTCCTGTCGATAAACATAAAACTACTGGTAAATCAGCGCTGGAAACAGTTCTTACAGTCTTGCATGCCGGTGGAAAATTTGGTGGCGATTCCTCCTACAAGGTTTCTGGTGGACTTCACGGTGTAGGCGTTTCTGTGGTTAATGCTTTGTCTTCTGAATTTATTGCTGAAGTTCATCGCGACGGAAATATTTATCAGCAAAAATACAACCGTGGTAAGGCTGTAACAGAAGTTGAGGTTGTTGGAAAAACAGAAGGAACTGGAACGATACAAAAATTTACTCCTGATCCGGAAATTTTCCCAATTATCGATTTTAACTTTATGACTGTCGTTAATCATTGTCGCCAGCAAGCTTATCTAACAAAGGGGCTTAGGCTTAATCTTCGCGATAAACGAGCTGCTGTAGCGCCGGAATTTATTGAGGAACTTAAGGCAGATATTAAGGAGCAAGAAGAAATAATTGACAATGAAAAACTTGAAGATCAGGTTGAAATAGGAGAAAAAGCAGCCGAAGAAGTCGAGGAAAAAGTAAAAATTCCAGAAGAGAAGGTTTCTAAATTATTTCCAAAAGAATATACTTTTTATTTTGAAGGCGGTATTGCTTCATACGTCCGACATTTGAATAAAGCCAAGCAATCACTTATTGAACCACCATTTTATGTCGAAAAAGAATCTAACAATGTTATTGTAGAAGTTGCACTAGCATATACTGATGATTTTAAGGAGCATACATATACCTTTGCCAATAACATTTTTACTCCAGAAGGTGGCATGCACTTAACTGGTTTTCGTTCCGCTTTAACTCGTGCTATTAATGATTACGTTAAAAAATCTGGTTTTGCCTCGTCGCCCGGGGATAAAAAAGGCACTATTGTTTTAACCGGTGATGATGTCCGCGAGGGTTTAACTTCGATCATTTCTGTAAAACTTCAGGATCCGCAATTTGAAGGTCAAACTAAGGCCAAGCTTGGTAATCCTGAGGTCAGAACGATTGTCGAGTCTGTCACGTCTGAAGCATTGAATTTCTATTTCGATGAACATCCAAATGAAGGCCGTCGGGTGGTTGAAAAATGTTTGCTTTCTGCCAAAGCCAGAATGGCTGCCCGCGCTGCTAGAGATACGGTTATGCGCAAAGGTGCACTTGATGGCATGACATTGCCAGGCAAGCTAGCTGACTGCTCAGAGCGCGATCCAAAGAAAACAGAGCTATATATAGTAGAGGGTGATTCTGCTGGTGGTTCAACTAAACAAGGCCGAGACAGAAGTTTTCAGGCTGTTTTGCCGCTTCGAGGTAAAATCTTGAATGTGGAGCGTGCCAGGCTTGATCGAATGCTGGCATCAGACGAAATTAAAGCTCTTATAGTGGCTCTGGGAATTGGTATTGGCGAAGAAATAAACTATGAAAAACTTAGATATTCACGAATTATCATCATGACAGATGCTGATGTTGACGGCGCTCATATTCGGGCATTATTGTTAACATTTTTCTATCGAAATTTTCCAGGCTTATTTGATAATGGCAACATTTACATTGCTCAACCGCCACTTTATTCGATTCCTGTCGGCAAAGAGATCCGCTATGCTTATACTGATCATCAGCGTGACCAGTTGATCGCCGATATTAAAGCCAAAAATTCTGCAGCGACAATTTCAATACAGCGATATAAAGGTTTGGGTGAAATGAATCCAACACAACTCTGGGATACAACAATGGACCCAGCACATCGAACATTGCTCCAGGTGTCTTCGCCAGATCCAGAAGATGCAGATGAGATATTTACTACACTAATGGGTGACGAAGTACTGCCGCGCAAACGCTTCATTCAGACCCACGCCAGAAATGTTAAAAATATAGACGTTTAAATATTATGGACGAAAAAGAAATTAAAACTGAATTAGAAAATATTGAATTGCCAGTAGCCGAAGATCTTGAAACTGTTGAATTTGTTGACACCAACGTTGGCAAATTAGCAGATCGTAACATTCGCACCGAAATGGAAGAGTCCTATTTGGACTATGCTATGTCAGTCATTGTTTCTCGCGCACTTCCAGATGTTCGTGATGGTATGAAGCCGGTTCATCGCCGTGTTCTTTTTGCTATGCACGATATTGGTCTTAAAGCTTCAGCCAAATACAGAAAATCGGCCACCGTTGTTGGTGAGGTTTTAGGTAAATATCACCCTCATGGCGATGTTGCCGTCTATGATACTATGGTTCGCATGGCTCAGGATTTCTCAATGCGTTATCCACTAGTAGATGGCCAGGGTAACTTTGGCTCAATGGACGGAGATTCTGCCGCTGCTATGCGTTATACCGAAGCCAAAATGACTCAATTGGCTGAAGAAATGCTGGTAGACATTGAAAAGGATACGGTTGATTTTGTTGATAACTATGACGGGTCGCGCCAAGAGCCAAAAGTTTTGCCTGCTAGGATCCCACAATTACTGCTAAACGGCACAGACGGCATTGCGGTTGGTATGGCGACAAAAATTCCACCACACAACCTTGCAGAGCTTTGTAACGCCGTTATTCACTTAATCGATAATCCGGAAGCGTCGTCGGAAGATTTAACTCAGTTTGTTCTTGGGCCAGATTTTCCAACTGGTGGCTTGATTTTTGACATTGAGGAAATTAAACAAGCATACATCACTGGCAAGGGCAAAGTAGTTATCCGCGCTAAAGCTGAAATCGAAGAAGCAAAACGTGGTTTTCGAATTATTATTACCGAAATACCTTTTCAGGTTAATAAATCAACTTTAATACAAAAAATTGCTGAGTTGGTTAAGGATCACAAAATCGACGGGATTTCTGATTTGCGTGATGAATCTGACCGAACTGGTGTTCGAGTCGTAATCGAACTTAAAGCCAATTCCTATCCGAAGAAGATTTTGAATCGTTTGTTTGAGCTAACTCAATTACAAACTGCTTTCCATGTTAATATGTTGGCACTTACGCCGTCACTTGAACCACGGGTGATGAATTTGCATTCAGTTCTGGATTTCTTCATTAAACATCGTCAAGAAGTTATTGAGCGACGAACAAAATTTGATTTACAAAAAGCCAAAGATCGAGCACATATTTTGGAGGGCTTGATTAAGGCGCTCGACTCAATCGATGAAATTATCGCTACAATCAAAAAGTCAGCTAACAGGGAAGAGGCATCAAAAAATTTAGTTGCCAATTTTGGTTTATCTGAACTTCAGGCTGGTGCCATTCTCGACATGCGTCTTTCAGCTTTGGCTGCTCTAGAGCGTCAAAGAATCGAAGATGAATATCAAGAGAAGTTAAAGCTTATCGCTTACTTAGAAGACCTGCTGGCTCATCCAGAAAAGATTTTGGGTCTAATCAAAAAAGATTTGGAAGAAATTAAAGATAAATATGGTGACGAACGTCGAACACAAATAGTAGCATCTGGCCTAAACAAATTCTCGGCAGAAGATTTAATTCCAGACGAGCAAGTAATTATTACCATGACTCGCGGTAACTATGTAAAACGACAACCAGTTGATACCTACCGCAAACAGATTCGTGGCGGCAAGGGCATCATTGGTATCGAAACCAAAGAGGAGGATTCGGTTGTGCATATGGTTGCAGCCTCAACACATGATGATCTTTATATCTTTACTGATTCTGGCCGAATTTTTGCCAATAAAGTTTATGAACTTCCAGCAACATCCAGACAATCTAAGGGTATACCTATTGTAAATATTATCCAGCTCGGTCAAAACGAGAAAGTTACTGCTATTTTACCGGTCCAGAAAAATGAAGATATCAATGGGAAGTATTTTGTCATGACAACTGTGAGGGGAATAATTAAACGAACAGAGGTCACCAAGTATCAGCACATTCGTAAGACTGGTATCGCCGCTATTAAGTTAGCCACAGGAGATCAATTAAAGTGGGTGCAAATGTCGTCAGGCAATGACATTATCGTTGAAGTTTCAAACAAAGGTTTAGCAATTTGTTATAAAGAATCTGATTCCAGGCCAATGGGTCGAAGCGCAGCCGGGGTTATCGGTATGAAATTGCGAACTGGAGACAAGGTTGTCGGCACAGCTGTCATTTCTGAAGGCGAAAAATATTTTTCACCGACTGCTGGCTTCCCAGACCTACTAACAGTTTTGGAAAATGGTTTTGGAAAACGTACAATGATCAAAAATTTCCATATACAAAATCGCGGTGGCATTGGGATAAAAGTTGCTAACTGTACCGAGCGAACTGGAAACCTTGTTGGTATGGAAGTAATCTTTGATGATCTAGGCGATGCACTATTAGCTTCAAAGAACGGACAATTTATCCGAATGGCTGTAAAAGATATCAAGCGGCTTGGGCGCGATACACAAGGTGTGACCCTAATGAAAATGCATGCCGGTGACAAAGTTTCATCTATGACTGTGGTTAGACCAGAAGCCAAGGAAGACGAATCAGCTCCAGAAAATCTTGAATTACCAATTGAAGACAAACCAACAACTAAAACCGAAAAACAATCGCAGCCAATTGTGAAAGAGAAAAAGGAAAAAGTAGAAAAAGCTCCTAAAGAAGAAGTCACTAAAGAAAAACCATTGAAAAAAGCTAAACCTGTAGCAGAGAAAACTGCAACGCCAGAAATTGTTGATCAAACTCCGGCTGAGATAGAAGAAACTGAGCCGAGTGTTGAAGAATCGCATAATTCACTACTGGAAAAACCAGACGATGTAATGCCAACAATACGGGCCTATAGTCCGAAAGTTGACTTGGAAATCAAGAAAACAGAAGAACTAGAACCCGATAACAATGACGACAAACCACAGGGAGATGTGAATTGGTGGGGTAAGCAGTAAGATAGTCTATAAGTTGGCTGAATAGAAAATCCCGTGAGTTCTCACGGGATTTTCATTAATCGTGATCTTTAAAGTGGAGTGCGTGGGCCAGGTATGTTCCAATTTGGTTTTTCTGGTTTGATTATTTCTTCGTCTTTTGGAACCTTCAATTGAGTATCTTTTCCTGATGCATTTGGAGTCTTTGGCTCTTGATTTATTAGGTGATGTACTCCAACGTCAGATAAATTAGCAGTGCCAAATTTTGTTCGTTTTTTGTTATAACGTTCAATAATTTCTGCAGAGTCTGCGATTTGTCTTGTTTTTGTTGCCGGTGTCGTAGCGACAACAGTGGTAATTTGAGATTGTTGTGGCTGTGTTTTTTGAATTTCATTCATGCCAATAATAATTCTAGTTGGTTTGAAAGACGACTTAATTCGTGTTGCCTGATTTTCAGCAGGAGCGTACCCAGGTTTTGAAACTAATATTTTATAGAATCCCTTTGGAATGGCGACAATAAATCTGCCTTTGGCATCAGAAACTACAGTTGCCTTAAGTTTACCATCGGCCTCGGAAATCAAATTTACAGTTGCCAGTTCAATTCCTTTACTATTATCAATACTATAAACTTTGCCGAATCCACGACCGCTGAGTATTAACCATTTAGTAATATAGTAAATGAAAATTATGCCATAAAGGCAGAGAACAATTAAGTTTACAGTAGATTGATATTTAAAATAGGCGACAATGCTAGTGGCGAGTCCAAACATTATTAGCGGCAAATTAATAATTCGAAGTATTTTTGAAATTGATTCACTAATTTTAAACTTCTTAACTTCCACTAAAGCAAGATCATTGGCCGAAACTGGCAGTGCTTTGTCAAATAATTTTTCCGACTCACTTGGTCTAAAAATATTGGTAGCAAAGTAATTTTGGTCGTATGCGAGCGAAATATTTGATAAGTTGGTATTCTTCATTAAATCATAACCTGTGCGTTCAATTTCCACATAGTACTCTTCCCCCGGTGGTGTCTCTAGTGCAAATCTACCGTTTTTATCTGATTTTACTGTATGAATTAACTTCTTATCTCTAGATCTAAACAGCATAATAATGACATTAACTATCGGTAATCCTGTTGCTGCATCATAGACAATACCAGGAGCATGTTTCTTTTCCTTCCCCTTCACAAAGAACCCAGTTAATCTAGATAAGATATTACCAACCACT
>Ga0247840_10000896_pt1 | contig 60071 bp, 61 predicted proteins | sample LaCruzMarch2015__FD_192404 | JGI IMG/M metagenome (GOLD analysis project Ga0247840, IMG submission 192404) | Freshwater microbial communities from meromictic Lake La Cruz, Castile-La Mancha, Spain - LaCruzMarch2015_17m | ecosystem: Environmental > Aquatic > Freshwater > Lake | place: Spain... | reverse complement strand
ATAAACCGCCAAATACAGACGACCTAATTATCCCGTCTCATAATTGAATAAACGAGATACTCATAAATATGGCTTACGTCCATTTTCATCCACATGGGTGACCTAAAGTCATGGTCGTTTCTCTGTGCTTTCTGGAGATTCAACCTTCATATCTGTCTTACTCGGTATCTCCGTTGTGTTTGTGATCACACTACTATTTTTAATCAATGAAGAATTTGTCTTTTCTATGGTAACGATTGTCGTTTCATTTGAGTATCCCGTATTAAATCCAAATAATCCAAAGGGAATGATGATGGTTCCCATGACAAGCGAAAAAATAAGCAGTGCTGCCAATGAGCCACCCATTTTTTTTTTCCAGTCCGAAGAATTCCACCAATCCCACCAATCTAAAGGTTCCTCCTTCTTCTTTTCTTGCCCCAACAGTTTCAAATTTTTATTTATGATAACTCTCAATGATTCGTTTTGATTATCCTCTGCTTTTTTTCTTGCTTTTTCAAATGAGTTCTTAGCTTTTTCTATATAATCCTCTGATTTTTCTTTATCATCGTTGGTTTTTTTAGCAATATCTTTACCTTTTTCCGAATCATTCATCTTGATATAAATGCAACCCAATGTATTTAATGCCAACGCCGAATCCAGATCTTTTAGATTCTTTTCAGCCTCTTCATACTTGCGTTCTTCGTATTGGATTATCCCTTCTAGAATTTTTAATGTTATTATATTTCGTTCTTCTTTTTTCTTCTCCTTCAGAGTAAGTGACTCGATATGCTTCTTATTTGATTCGTCTGCATATATCTTACCCGCGTTTTTTAATGTGAAATCAGCTTCATCAAGATCCTTATTGATGATTTCAATCCTGCCAATATTTATAAATATCGAGGCCTTAACAAGCTCGATCGGGGGTCTTTTATCCGTGGATTCGAAATTGGCCTTAGCTTTCAATAGCGATTCTTTTGCTCGTACCAAGTCATTTTTTTCAAAAAGTGCTAATCCTCTATATAAATAAGGATATCCCTTAAGGTAACTAGGATCCAGATCGAGTTTTAGAACTTCATCATATTGCTCAATTGCTTTATCAAATTTCCCCCATTCAAAGTAACATAATCCCAGGTCGTTTAAAAACCAGGCTTTAGTTCCAGAATTAATTCCGCTATTTTCAATTGATTTTTTAAGTTGTTCTTCAGCTTTTAAATAATCTTTTAAATTTATGTATATATATCCCAGATCATGATTAACTAATGCCTCTAATGTCTCTTGGGATTCCTTTAAATTTGGGTCTATAACCTTTTCTATTGCCAAGTCGAACTTTTCGTTAGCTTTAAGTCTTTTTATTAAATCAGTGAAGCATTTCTCGGCATTTCCATATTCTTCCAATCCCATGCTTATTATGCCACACCATCGCAAGCAATTATTAGCAATAGGGTCAATAGAATTTTTATAAATATATGCGAATTTAGATTTGGCGGCTGATAAATCTCCTTCTTTAAATTTTCGATAACCTTCTTGGTAACTAACATAATAATCTTCTGCCATGATTGTTAAGTAATAACTTATGCTTTAAAAATTTTTCTATTTAATGAATTTCACTCAGGCACTCCGGGAGCTTATAGTCATGGATAGGTCCTGCCCTCAGAACTTAATATTTTTGTGGTCACATATCGCCTTGCAAACTGGCCATGAACCGGCATATTTGGGGTTATTTTTTGAAATAGGGGCAATTGCATCGAGATAGTCTGTTTGATGCGCCTATTAAATCCGGGAGCTTAGGTCAGGACCTTCAGCAGGTCGGTATCGATGTCTGCGGCACCGAAGGGTTTCAGGAAAGCCGAGCCACGCAGCTTGCGCAGTTCGCCCTCCTGCTACAGGAGCACGAGGTCCTTTCCCTTGACCTCGGCTTCCAGGCTTCGCAGCTCTTTGCGGAGGTCTTCTAACTCCGGAACTGCAGAAGGTGCAGCCGATCGGCAGGCACTATCGAGGAAAGATAAAATATATCTTGAGGCGCTGCAGCCTCGTTTCTTTGCCTATTCTTTGATTTGTTCCTTAACCTTTGCGGACGGGAGGGAGATCTACAGGATCTTTACCATTCTTCCCTTCGTTGGCATGAGGATGGCTATGCGGGCTTTCTATCTCAATTTGTCCGTGAGATTTATGTGCTTCTCCGTGCACATGCAGATGCTCATGCACCAGCTTGCCGTGAATATGGGAATGCTCGTGCACCAGATTGGAAGATAGCAATAGCTCGTAGTCGGAAAGAACGCTCTCGGCATCTCTGTCCATCTTGACGCTGTGGTCTTCGCCCATGACGATGGCTCTCTTGCTGATCTGATCGATGATCTCCAGGTCATGGGTGGCCGTTATCACCGTCTTGCCGGCATGCGCCAGCTCCTGAAGAAGCTCGACCAGCCAGAGCTGCGTTCTGGGGTCCAGGCCGGCGGAGGGCTCATCCAGCAAGAGCACATCGGGATTGTTGACGAGAACGGTGGCTATGCACACCTTTTTCTTCTCTCCCCCGGAGAGAGTGTGGGGCGAGCGGTCGCGCAATTTGCCGATCTGCATCATTTCCATGACGTCTTCCACCCGGGACTTGACCTCTTCAAGCGGCAGGTTAAGCTGCAGTGGTCCGAAGGCAATCTCCTCATAGACCGTAGAAGAGAAGAGCTGAACATCTGAGTTTTGAAAGACGAATCCCACCTTTGTCCGAAAATAGGTGCGAAATTCATTGTCCTTAATGGCATCAAAGACCTCTTCGCAGATCAGATTGTCAAAGGCATAGAATTCGCCGGAGCTGGGATAAACCAGCCCATCCAAAATGGCCAATAATGTCGATTTGCCGCAGCCGTTGGAGCCGATAATGGTGACCTGCTCACCCCGGTTTATCTTCAGGGATACACCCCTCAGCGCATCGATCTTTCCCACATATGAGTAAGAAACATTCTTTAAATTAAATATTGTTTCATTTATCGTTTTCATCGTATATTCCACTTTTATACCCGGATGACATTTTGGGAGATCAACACCAGCACCAAACTTAAGGATATAGCCACGATTCCTGCCAGATAATCACGATTTTTCATATTGAATTCCTGCATGATATGAACTTCGCCGTTAAAGCCTCTGGACATCATGGCCATATGTACCTTTTCGCTCATGGAGAGAGACCTGATAAGCGTATATCCTATGCGCCCTCCTACCCACTTCTGCTCATCAATTAATCCTCCTGATTTGATGGTCCGAGCTTTCTTGGCAACATACATCTCTCGTATCAATTCCATGAACAGGAAGATGTATCGATAGGTCATCTGCAGCGTGAGAACATAGAGCTTGGGGACCCCTACTGTGCGCAGGGACTTGAAGAGGATCTGCTGCGGTGTGGTAAGAAATAGCAGCACTACGGCAGAAACGCAGGTTGCCACACGCATGGTGAAAATCACCGCGGCCATAGAGCCCTGTTTAGTGATGAAGATGCTCTCCGGCAGGGAAAAGGGCCCCAGGTGTGCTCCTGGTCCCAGGTACGCTACCGGGATGAGCGGATCGCCGGGTAAAAAGACGTTGAAGATCATGGGCACGGCGATAATGCCGGCAAAGACGGGAATGAAGAGCCAGACACGCTTGATGAAAAAACCCACCTCGATCTTGCTAAGATGGGAAAAAAGCAGCGTCAACACATAGATGAAGATCAGTACCCAGAGGTCGCTAATCAGGCTGGTTGCAAATATTACGGCCAGAATGGAAACCAGCTTGGCTCTTGGGTCCAGGCTCTGTAGAAGGCCGCGCCGCTTAGAAAAGCTCTCCGATATAAAAGCCTCCTCTAAAAAGCCGAAAATACCATCAATGGTCTTTCCTACAAAGCCCTTCTTGCCATGAGATGCGGCAGAACACTTGCACGAACCGGCATTTACTTCCTTCATCCAATCGGGTATCATAATAACTAAACCTTAATTTTTGGCAATCTTCTTTCCTACGTAATAAAGAAGACCGCCGCAAATGGCAACGCCCAATATGCCGGACAATATATATGCCGTTATAGCACCGGTCTGAGATTCATCATTAGGGAAAGCGTAATCCGCTAGGGGTGCACCCCATAGCGAGGAGAGCCTCTCCAGACCCTGGGGTACAAAGCCCAGTTTCTCGTGAATCTCCTCATTCGACCATTCGCCAAATGTCTCGCCTACTGCCAGGAGCCCGAGCGGGGCCAGGATTATTAATACTACCAAGCCTTTAGCAAAGTCTTTTACTATTTTTTCCACATTTCTCACCTCAGGTAGTTGCCGGTTTGTTAGACTTGTTCCTATTCGCCCGGGACTGGTCACCAAACAGAATGGATGTATCTGTTCTCTGGATGTAGGAGAAAATCAGCGCCGTAACGATGGCTTCAACGAATCCGAAAGCCAAGACGTGCTCTAGAATCATTGCCGGCATGGCCACGCTCAAGGGATAGGGCATGTAAAGCGGCAATCCATTGGCACCTATGTGTAGCAACGGCTGTATGCCAAACTCAAATCCGGTCAGGGCGGCCGCAAATGCGAGAGATATATAGCCTGCCACAGCCGCAGCAATAACCCTTCTAGACGAAGTGATTACGACGTTGCCACTAGCAAATTTATAGATGTAATAGGCGCAAAAAGGCATAGCAACTGCCATGTTAAAGCAGTTAGCGGCGATAGCTGTGATGCCTCCATCTCCGAACATTAATGCCTGAAGCACAAGAGCCACAGAGATAGCTATGACACTAGCCCAGGGGCCTATTACTATGGCGATTATGGCTCCACCCACGGCATGACCGGTGCTGCCTCCGGGAATGGGCAGGTTGAACATCATAATAACAAATGAGAAGGCCGCGGCCATCGCGAGCAGTGGTACTTGTCTGGACTTCAGCTCAGCACTGAGCCTCTTTCCCGCATAGTACCAAATGGGGATCATTATGACCCAAAACGCAATGTAGGTATAAGGCCCTAAATAGCCATCAGGAATATGCATTATTTCACCGAACGATAGAAATCACCTTTAATTATAAAAGGATATCGGGCATGCATACTAAGTAAGAATAATCTCCATTATTTATGCGATATTGGCAACAATAATTATTCTGAGTAGTATTATTCAAACCATTACGACTAAATTTCTACGCTTTTTTTACAGTCACGTGCAAATAGATCTGAATTGATATTCGAGGAGGCGATGAAGATCCGGGCGACAGAGGAGTTCGAGGATATTGATCTGGGCGGGCACGGCACATGCACGGCAAAAGTTTGGTGAGGAGGCGTCCAAGGCGGAGCCTGTTGCATCGGCGGTCGGGCCCCCGCCGGAGGAGCCTGCGGCGGCTGGCGGAGGGCCGCAAGAGGGGCAGGCCGAAGAAGGCAGAGAACGAGGGGAAAGCTTAGGCCACGTTGATCTTCGAAGATTTCATCCAGTGACTCACATCTGGCGGGCGGCGGACGATCCCGGCGAGATTCCTGCCATCCTATTTCCCACCTCGATTCATTTGAACATCTCCCAGACTTATTAGGGCAAATCCTCTTCTAAATCGTCTATATATCCTGCATGTGCCAAGTAGTCTGCCATGAGATGGTTGAAGACAATGATGGCAATCTGCATAATTGCAGTCTCTTTGAACTCAGGAATGGCATTTGGCGAGAACGAGAATATCTCCGGCTTAAAGAATCTTATCACCTCCTTCGATGACCGAGGCATTAATTCTCGGGATCTGGCGTTCTTCCTTGTTACCCATAATTATGATGCAACCCCGGCGGGCGACCATGTTGAGGTCAAGCTTAACGGAGAGGTCTACTTGCTTACTCCCAATGGGAACCGCCCCGGTCTGTGTGACATCAAGCTCTAAAGACATCTTGTCAATTTCCGCAAGGCCATCTCTCTCTGAAATTTTCTAGGTATATGCTTACATAATGGCCGCTTCATCGTCCTTGAGGAGAGCCTCGATCACCTCTGCCCGGGCCTGGCCGCTCATCGGCGCAAAAGCGCTCTTGTTTCGTTTGCCCACTTCGGATCTCATAAGATCGCCGTGAATCCATTCCTCATGAGTTATCTGGTCGAGGGATAGTGCCTCTTGCGCTTTGCGGCTGATGCGCATGGCAAACGCTATAGCCGATTTTTCCATTACGCATGCCGAAACATAGACGGGGCTCACGAAAAAGATCGACCCGGCTTTCAGGGGCTGCTCCAGCACAACGCGCAGCATATCCCTGCCTGCATATCTATCCAGGCCACCTGCGCCTAGACCATAGAGGTCCATCTCCACTACCGCATAGCGGCTGCGTGGGGAGATGATGGCAATTGCTGCGAACACTCGGCTGTGCACAGAGCACCAATCCCAGTATTGTTTCAATACCTTGCGCTTCTCCATCCAGACAACATGACGGGCCAGTACGGCCTCTTCTAGGGTGTTATGTGGCTTTAGCACAAGTATAGTCTGATGCGCTCAAAGTAGGTGTAGCTTTTGGGCCGAGAGCGATCGGAAATCTGGATTTGTTTAGTTAATTATATATACTGTTATTAAGTAATTCATACTAGGCAATTGAGGTTAAAGCATGAAGATAAAATTCATCTGCAAAAATTGTGGCTCAGTGAACGAAAAAGATAAAGAGGTGCTTCTTGATCCAGAATATAGTCAAGAGGACTGGCTTTGCGATCTTCCTATGAGTTTTGAATGGATTTTGCCGGTAGGAAAGATCTCGCCAATTGTCGGCAGCCCAATGTACGTTTCCAGCCTGGGCGGCAACCTTTCCCGGAGTGAGTACCTGGAGAGATATAATGTAGATCCGGAGATCGCCTACCAATTGATGCGCAAAGATAAGGGAAAAACTCTGGCCAAGGCAATGGACCCGGCCAGAGTACAATCTCTGATCATGTCATCTCGCTTGCCAGATGTCGATGATTGGCCTTCTTAGGCGGATAAGGTGAAAAATCCGGATTCTCAAGGCAATGGTAGATTAAAGGGCAGGTAATATGATCCGCATTGTCCATAATAGCATGGGATATAGTATCTTCCCGTCCATTCCCAGGCAGGGTAGCTCTGACGATAGCTGCAATCAGCGGGATTTTGTATGCAGTAGTATACCTGCCGAATGCTAATCCCGTCAAGATAAGCTTCACATACCGGCCGTCCTAATATATCACGTCCCTGGATCTCGAATTGCAGCTCTTTTCCCTTGAAGTAGATAAGATCTGCCAGAGGTTTATCGAGAAGAACTTCGACCTTTGCCTGCAATCCATAAGTTCCTGGCTGGGTAACATTCACCGTCATGCCGTTAGGCTCTGAGACTTTCTCGACAGTTCCCGTAAAATCATATGCAAGGGCTGGGAGTCCCAATAAAGGCAAAGAAAAAAGCAAAATAAGTGCCATGCGAGCAGCGATCCGTGGTTTTGTAGTTTTTGAGATCATAGTAGATAATATCTTCTCTTTAATCTTTAAGTTAATCCTATGCTCTTAGTCCAGGCAGCACTTTCTTCATGACCTCGGCAGCCACTACCACCAGCAGACCGACGCCCAGAACCATAGCCCAGCTCTCGGATGTCAAAGGCTTGGTCTGGAAGATGGACTGCATGAAAGGAATGTACACCACGGCAAGAATCGAGAATATCGATCCGGCAATTCCCAAGAGAAGCGTCTTATTGCCAAAGGGATTCATTCTGAATATGGACTCATCCAGAGAGCGGCAACTATAGGCGTTATATACCGTGAAAAAGCCCAATCCCACAAAGGCCATAGTTCTGGCATAGACCAGGTCCTGTCCCATCTCCAGCGACGCCATGTACAGGCCTAATGTGCCGGTTACGATTGCGGCTGCAATTCCCAGGGTATAAATTAGCAGGCTTCTTGACGGCATGCTCTCTCTGGGATCGCGCGGTTTCTTGGTCATGATCAAAGCATGGGCCGGCTCCAGGGCCAGGCCGATCGCGGGGAACTCCTCCGCTACGACGTTTATCCAGAGAATCTGCGCGGCCAGAAGCGGAATGGGATAGCCGAGAACAACGGCAATAAAGATGGTAGCCAGCTCGGCAAAGCTGACGGCCAGAAGGTAGGTGGTTCCCTTTCTTATGTTGTCGTAGATCCTTCTACCTTCCAGAACTGCCCCGACGATGGTGGCAAAGTTATCATCGGCTATGACCATATCCGATGCTTCCTTGGTAACCTCGGTGCCCGTCTTTCCCATGGCGATACCGATGTCTGCTGCCTTCAACGCAGGAGCATCGTTTACACCGTCTCCCGTCATGGCTACGATGTTGCCCCTCTTTTTCAGCGCCTCGACTATGCGCACCTTGTGCTCGGCCGTGACCCTGGCAAATATCGAGACCTCATCGATCCGCCTCTGCAGCTCTTCCTCGCTCATCTTCTCCAGATCTGCCCCCTCGATGACTTCCCCATTGCCGATATCCAGCTCCTTGCCAATGGCTTTGGCCGTGAGGCGGTGGTCACCAGTGATCATGACCGTCCTGATGCCGGCCCTCTTGCTGACGGAAATGGCATCCAGTACCTCTTTTCTGGGGGGGTCCATCATGCCGGCAAGACCGGCAAAGATGAGATCAGATTCCACAAAATCCATTTCCAGAGGATCGCGGCTTTCCAGGGATTTGCAGGCAAAGGCCAAAACCCTCAAGGCACCGTCTGCCATGCCGTCCGCTCTGGCCAGAATGGACATTTTATCCTCTTTCGTGAGGGGCGAAACACCATTGGCATGGGCAATGCGGGTGCATTTGCCCAGCACTGCCTCCGGTGCGCCCTTCATGGACACAATTCGGCCTTCGCCCTGCATCTCATCGACGGTTGTCATCCTTCGGCGATCGGAATCAAAGGGATATTCCGCAATTCTGGTGCCGCTCTTCCTGATCCTATCCAGGACGCCTGCCTTTTTGGCGGCAACAATTATCGCCCCCTCCGTTGGATCTCCCACGATGCGCCAGTTGCCGTTGGCCTTCTCGATATCCGCGTTGTTTGTAAGCGTTCCAATCTTAAGAAGCCGGGCCAGATCCTCTTCCTGGGGGTCGATGAGCCTGCCTTGCTCGGAGAAGGAACCCACCGGAGTGTAGCCCGGTCCCTCCACATAGATGGTTCTAAAGGTTTGAATCTCTCTTAGCGTCATCTCGCCGGTCGTGAGGGTGCCGGTCTTATCGGTACAGATCACCGTAGTCGATCCCAGGGTCTCGACCGCAGGAAGCCTTCTGATTATGGCGTTCTTCCTGGCCATGGCCTGGGTTCCGAAAGCTAAAGCCAGGGTAACCACAAAAGGAAGTGCTTCAGGCACTCCTGCCACGGCAAGAGCGATGGCGGTTATCAGGGACTCCATGATGGGCGAGCCCCGGCTGGCGTCCAGCACGAAGACAATTGCAGCTACGGCAAATACCAGGAGAGCCTGTCTCTTGGCCAGATGTTCCAGTTTTATCTTGAGGGGCGGATCAGCCTGCCTCTGGTTGATCATGCCCGAGATTCTGCCCAGTTCAGTAGCCAGGCCCGTGGCAGTCACCACAGCCTTGCAGTTGCCGTAGGAGACAATGGTTCCCATGAAGACCATATTCTTTCGGTCGGCAAGAGCGGCCTCTTCCGGCAGTTGTTCTGTACTCTTTTTAATGGGCAGCGATTCCCCGGTTAATGGGGCCTCAATGACCTGCAGAGCAGTCAATTCAATAATTCTGCCATCCGCCGGCACCTTATCGCCTGCTTCCAGGTAGATCGTGTCGCCAGGAACAAGGTCCGACGCGGAGACTGTGCTCATCTTGCCGTCCCGCATGACGTCCGCCTCCGGGGCCACCATCTCCCGGAGCGCTTCCATGGCCCGTTCTGCTTTATACTCCTGGAAGAATCCAATGACTGCCACGAGAAATACTATTCCCAAAATAACATAGGCATTGGTGCTCTCGCCGGCGATATAAGAGATAACGGCGGCAAAAATAAGCACCAAAACCATGTAATCTTTAAATTTGCCCAGGAAAATTTTCAAAGGCGAGGGTTTGGAGGGGCTTTCCAGTTGATTGGGACCGTACTCGAAGAGTCTCTTGGCCGCATCATCGGAGCTAAGTCCCCTTTGCCCGGATTTCAGGCTGGAGAGGACCTCATCAGTTGTAATTGAATGCCATTTCACGCGTCTAGCCTCACTTGTGGGATGAGGAGGACTACGGCAATTGTAGATATAGTTTTCGCAAACATAAGGTTTTATATTTATTGCAATTAAGGTTTAAAAGAGAATGCCAGAGAAGAACGAAATAATTGTATCCGGTGAATTTGGGCGGAAGCTCGAAGAGCTGGTTCCTGCCGAAGTGCTATTCGCGGCCCGAGATGATATGCAAAAGGCAATTCCAGCTCTTGCTAAAGATCCAACCATGACCCAGTCTATTGAAAGGGCAATTAAGCGCGTGCCAACGCGTCACCAATTGATCAGGGGGGACAGCAGGTGTATGGAGGAGATTGAGGATGAGAGTGTTCATCTCGTTGTTACATCACCCCCTTACTGGACGCTGAAGCAGTATCCTGATCGGGAAGGGCAATTGGGACAGGTTGATGATTATGAAGAGTTCCTGGAAAATCTGGACCGGATCTGGAAGCATGTTTTCAGAGTTTTAGTGCGGGGTGGAAGACTAATCGTAGTGGTGGGTGATGTATGTCTGCCACGTCGCCATTTCGGCAGACACGTTGTTTTTCCCCTTCATGCCAGTATACAGGAGCATTGTCGAAAGATCGGCTTTGATAACCTGTCACCCATTATCTGGCATAAGATTGCTAATGCTAAATTTGAATCTAACCGGTGCACAAATTTCCTAGGAAAGCCCTACGAACCAAATTCAATAATAAAAAACGATATAGAATATATTTTATTCCAGAGAAAATCCGGTGGATATCGTCAGCCAACGTCTGCAGCTAGACTCATGTCAGTTATTCCTGAGAATTATCATAAAATATGGTTTCAGCAAATCTGGGAAATAGGTGGAGCATCCACAAAGCAACATCCTGCGCCATACCCCCTGGCTCTGGCAGAACGATTGATTCGCATGTTTTCCTTTGTAGGAGACACAGTACTAGATCCATTCATGGGAACAGGTACTACTAACTTGGCAGCAGGACTTTGGGGGCGCAGCAGCATAGGATACGAGATCGAACCCGCATATTTTGATTTTGCTTGTCGTCGCGCCAGAACACTAAAAAATACACAGCTCACCCTAGACTCAATAAGTTCCGTGGAAGTGAAGCCATCTTGTCCGGTTTAGATCCATTCATCTTTTCGAATTCAGTTAATGAATTTTGGGGCACAAGAGAAAGACAGGCCGATGCCCAAAAACAGCGAGGGCAATCCGATCAAGGGTCACGAAGTGCCGTGACTGGCGGAAAACAGATGGACGGCTTTTCAAAAATCATCTCTAAACTCTTGATTGAAGCCGGAATTGAAGAGATGAATATCTTTCAAAGGGTCTGTGTAGAGCTGCCTGGTTTTTTTCGGCCCACAAAAGAATGGGACATTATTGTAGTAGTCAACGGCAATCTCATCGCCGCCATTGAGCTTAAATCGCAGATCGGCCCTTCGTTTGGCAATAATTTCAACAATCGCACAGAAGAGGCTTTAGGAACTGCTATGGATCTCTGGACCGCCTATCGTGAAGGAGCTTTTCGTACATCGCCCGCACCCTGGCTCGGTTATCTGCTAATCTTAGAAGATTGCCTTGAATCAAGACGTCCTGTCAGTGTCAGAGAACCGCATTTTCCGGTATTTCCGGAGTTTATTGGGGCATCTTATGCCAAACGTTATGAGATATTCTGCCGCAAATTGGTCCGAGAGAGGCAATACAATTCGGCATGTTTCATCACCACAGACCGCAAAAACGCAAATCTAAAAGAGAACTATGGAGAGCCTGCAAAAGATCTCTCTGCAAGTCAATTCCTCACCGGGCTTCTCGGCCATGCTGGCTGCATGAGTAATACTAAATTCATGCAGGTATAATTTAGGTATAATTTTGCATAAGTTGAAGACTGGGTCACTGATCCCTAAACAACAACATCAACGCATCCGGCAGAAATCGTCGGCTCTGGGATGGGCATCTTATCCTCTTTTAGACCTTCCAGGTGAAACTCTATCGCTTCTTTCATCAATTCTGTCGTTTCCTCCTCAGTCTCGCCTGCTGCAACCACGCCTGGCAGGTCTGGACAGTATGCGGAGTAATTCCTTTCACCCTTTTCGATGATTATGGTGTATTTAGCCATTCAATAACAGCCTCTCTTTTTCCGTTTTAAATAGCTCTCGTACCCCATCCGGGAGAGCTTGTCCGCTTCCTCGTTCTCCTCTCGCGGCACCCAGGAGAAGCTCACATTCTTTCCCTGCAGAAGTTTCTTGATCTTTGGCACGTACTTCTTGGAGGTGGCGGAGGAAACCTTGTACTGGCCCGTCATCTGCTTGATCACCAGCTCCGAGTCGCCTTTGATGAGGATCCGGTCCTCGATCCCCTCATCGACCAGCCACTGCGCTGCGGCCATCAGCGCCTCATACTCGGCCACGTTGTTGGTCATGCCCCGGCCCTCGCCTACTCCGCCAAATCCACGCCAGATCGGCTCACCGTCCCGATAGACCAGGTAGCCATAAGCGGCCACGCCGCCGGGATTCTTGGGATAGCACAGCCCGTCGAAGTAAATGGTGATCATTTCAACGGCCTGTTATGAATATGCCATTATAAAATTGTATGCAATTGCCGAGCACGATGCATTTATAACCGATTTGCCTCAATCCTGAACTAGAGGAATTAGTAAGACCATGCGCCAAATAAAGAGGTCCAAGAGATCATGAAGGTTGCTGTCATTGGAGGAGGAATAGCCGGTGCAGAGCTGATAAGAGTAGCCTCGCCCTGCCCTCTGCAGTTCACATTGATTGAGCCCAAAAAGCAGGTGGAGATGCAGGCCCTCTATCCCGAGTACCTGGGCGGAGTGGCCAGGCTGCAGGATCTGGCGGCCCCCCTCAAGCCCTTTTGCGAGCGCGTGGGAGCCACACATATTCGAGAAAAGGCCCTCTATCTGGAAGGCAACACCGTCGTCTGCGAGAAGTCGCGGGTCGAGTTCGATTATGTGGTGGTAGCGACGGGGGCAGCCCAGAACTACTTTGGCATCAAGGGGGTCGAGAACACCTTCTCCATCAACACCCTGGAGGAGACCAAGAAGGCGCGCCGGTTCGTGGAAGATAACTATCCTGAGCGCATCATGATCATGGGCTCTGGTCTCACCGGCGTGGAAGCCGCATCAATTTTGGCAGAAAGCCTGGATGCCAGCATCTACATCATCGAGGCGCGGGAGCGCGTCCTACCCCAGTTCTCCCCGCAGACATCGGTGCTGGTGGAAAAGGCGCTCTCCAAGAAGGGCGTGAACATCCTCACCTCTACCCAGGTGGCTGAGGTCAAAGAGGACTGCATCAGCTTCACGGACGGCTCTTGCCTGGACTGCGACATGGCCATCTGGACGGCAGGAGTCAAGCCCTCTCCTTTCATCCAGGATCTGGACCTGCCCAAGAAGAACGGCTGGATACTGGTGGACCCCCACCTCAATGCCCAAGGCAATGTCTTTGCTATGGGTGACTGCGCCTGGGTGGAGATCGACGGCAAGCTGGCAACCAAGACCGGCCTGGAGGCGGAGCGACAGGCCAAGTATCTGGCCCATCATTTCAGGAACCTGATTAAAGGGGCGGCTATCGAGAGGTATTCGGTGCGGGCCAGCACGGACAGCCAGGTGGCGCTCATTTCCTTAGGTGCGGACTGCGCCGTGGGCGTGGTGGGAAAGACCTGCATCGGCGTGCCTACCCGACTGATCTACTCGCTGAAGAGCTGGATTGACAAGTCGTTTATAAAACGATTTAAATAAAATTGCTCAGGCACCTTTCTTCTTTTGCGAATGCTTTAATGCCAGGCGGCCCCCAATAATACGTAGATGATTCCCTTCGAGTACCTGGAGCACACCGCCGACATAAAGTTTCGAGCCTACGGAAAAACGCCGGCCGAGATGCTCTCCAATGCCGCTGCCGCCCTCTTCAAATCCATGGTGGATCCTGCTACGATCCATGTCAAAGAGAGCTGGAAGGTGGAGCTGAAGGCCTTTGATCTGGAGGATCTGGCCTACCAATGGCTCAATGAGATTGTCTTCCTCTTCGAGACGGAGTCGGCTGTCTTCGCCACCTTTTCCGTCAATCCAGAGCAAGATGGGACTGAATCATGGCGGCTTTTGGCAGAGATTGGCGGGGAGAGGATTGACCTAAAGAGACATGCCTTCGAGAATGAGGTCAAGGCCATCACCCGGCACAAGTTTGGCATCAAGAAGAATGAGATGTGGTGCATTCAGGTTATTTTGGACGTGTGATTATGGCAGAGATCAGCAAGATCAATGATAATACTTACGAGGTGCCCATGGGCTACCGACCAGGCATGCGCGTGCCTGGACGAATTTTTGTCTCCGCGGCATTGCGGGATATGGTGGAGTCGGGAACAATCGATCAGGTGGCCAACGTAGCCAACCTGCCCGGCATTGTCAACTACTCCATGGCCATGCCCGATGCCCATCTGGGCTACGGCTTTCCCATCGGCGGCGTGGCTGCCTTTCGCGAGGAGGATGGCATCATCAGCCCTGGAGGTGTTGGCTTTGATATCAACTGCGGCGTGCGACTGCTACGTACCGATCTGCAGGCAACGAGCGTGCAGCCGCGTATCAATACCCTCATCGATGCTCTCTTCGAGGCCATTCCCTCCGGCCTGGGAGCCACGGGCCGGCTGCATGTCAGCGACCAGCAACTGACCGAGGTTTTCACCAACGGCTCGAAGTGGGCAGTGGAGGAGGGCTACGGCGTTGAGGCCGACCTGTCCCACTGCGAAGAGAGCGGACACATGCCGGGAGCCGACCCGGCCCAGGTGAGCGTGAGAGCGCATAAGCGCGGCCGGCCCCAGTTAGGAACACTGGGCAGCGGCAACCACTTTCTGGAGATACAGAGGGTGGAAGAGATCTATGATGAGCCAGTGGCCAAAAAATTTGGCCTTTTCAAGGGTCAGATTACAGTCATGATCCACTGCGGCTCGCGAGGAGCCGGCCATCAGATCTGCACCGATCATCTGGAGGTCCTAACCCGGGCCGTGAAAAAGTACAACATCGACATTCCCGACAAGCAACTGGCCTGCGCGCCCCTGGGCTCGCCCGAAGCCGACAATTATTTCGGGGCCATGGTCTGTGCCGCCAACTATGCTTGGGCCAACCGGCATATCATCGCCCACTGGACGCGAGAGGTCTTCGAGAGATACTTCCCCGGCTCAAAGCTGGATCTGGTCTACGATGTGGCCCACAACGTGGCCAAGATCGAGGAGCACCAGGTAGAAGGCAAACGCGAACGGCTTTATGTGCACCGCAAGGGGGCCACACGGGCCTTCGGCCCCAGCCGAAGCGAGGTGCCACTGACGTACGCGGGTGTGGGCCAGCCGGTGCTCATACCGGGCAGCATGGGAACCTCCTCTTACGTTCTTTGCGGCAGCGACCTGGCCCAGGACCTCACCTTCGGCTCCGCCTGCCACGGCGCGGGCCGGGTCATGAGCAGAAGCCAGGCCCTCAAGTTGTTCACCGGCCAGAATGTGAAAGCCGCCCTGAACAGAGACGGCATCGTGGTCAAGGCCACCAGCCTCGGCATGCTGGCCGAGGAGGCTCCCCAGGTCTACAAGCCCTCCGGAGATGTGGTGGACGTGGTGCATAACCTGGGCATAGCCACCAAAGTAGCCCGGCTGGTACCTCTGGGTGTGTCAAAGGGATAATATCGATGAACCTACGCGTCGTCCTGGTGGAGCCCCTTTACGAGGGCAATGTGGGCTCCGTAGCTCGGGCCATGAAGAACTTCGGCTTTCATGATATGGTGCTGGTCAATCCCTGCAAGATCGAAGACTTCGGCTCGGCCATGGCTTCGCACGCCAGAGATGTTCTGCAGATGGCCCGTACCTATGCCGGCCTGCCGGAGGCCCTGGCGGGCGCAAACCTGGTGGTGGGCACGACGGGAAAGAGGCTGGATGAGGCGCAGCACCACCTGCGTCTGCATCTACGCGTGCCCTGCTTCACCCCGGCAACGCTCGCGGAAAAGCTGAGGGGAAAAGAGGGAACCGTGGCCCTGCTGCTGGGCAGAGAGGATTGCGGCTTGAATTCCCAAGAACTAGCTCTTTGCGACATGCTGGTCTCCATCCCTACCAGCCGCGATTATCCGGTCATGAACCTCTCTCACTCCGCAGCCGTGCTCTTCTACGAGCTATGCCAGAGCGAGAACGAAGACGGCAATAAAGTGGAAATGGCCAGCGGGGAGAGTCTGGCCCTGCTGCAAGAGAAGACCAGATCGCTCCTCGCTGAGGTCTGCTATCCTGTGCACAAGGTAGAGTTTACCCTGCTCATGCTGCGGCGCATCTTGGGCAGGGCGGAGCTGACACAGAGAGAAGCGCGCACCCTGCTTGGTTTGATAAAGAGAATTAGCTGGCGGATAGCAGGCTGCGCGAAGCCGGAAGTGCAGAACGATGATGAAAATGAAGTGAAATAATTCATCGTCTACAGCAGCCGCCTGCCTTCCCCTCCAGGGTCGCGGCGGTCTTCATGGCGGCCATAGCCTCCTTTCCCCGGTCCAGGCACTGCAAGACGAGAGCCAGATTGTACCAGGCCCCTGCGAAATAAGCGTCCGCGGCGATGGCCGCCTCAAAGCAGCGTAATGCCTCCGGATATTTCTTCTGCTGGGCCAAGACCATGCCCATGTTGCTCAGAGCTTGCTTATGTTTAGGCGAGAACTTGAGAACCTCCTCGAAACACTGCAGGGCCAGCATGAAGCGCTCCAGGCTGGCCAGGACTAGGCCCTTGTTGTTCCAGGCATCAATCAGAGTAGCATCTATGCCGAGAGCTTCATCGTATGCCTTGATGGCCTCTTCTCCCAGCCCGCTGTTGCATAGCTCATTTCCTTTCTCCAGCCAAAAATCGGCAGACTGCGTTTCACTGGCCGATGGCATCATGAGCACGGAAAAAGCCTGAATTGGAGAGAACATAAACTGGAGAATTGTCTCCTATGGCAAAAAGGTTTCGACGAAGAGAAACTATCTCTAGTCCTGCCTCTTCGCCCTCTTGAAGGCGTCCTCCACTGCATCGCGGATGATGTAGCCGCCCTTGTGCAGCACGGTGTCGCCAAGCTCCGTGTCCCTCTCCATCGATCCTGTGCAGGGGTAGGCATGATGCGCCTCGGAGATCCTCTCCCGGATGTCGGGCTGATCCGGCTCCAGGCCCAGGAGACGCTTGGCCACAAACCAGGTCGAGCCGCAGGGCGCGCTGCGCAGCACACTGGCGGCTAAGATGTGGTCTTTTCCCGCCCGGCTCTTTTGCACCGTCACATCGATTAAGGGATCGCCAATGCCAGCCTCCGTAAGAAAGGCATAAATGTTAGGCTTGGCCGGATCAGGAACTAGAGCGCAAAAGGGCTTGGCAAAGGCCGCCTCCATCCCTAGCTCCTTAGCCTTCTCCTCCAGTTGCGTTCTCTGGCCCAAAGGAAGATCGCGAGGCGACTCCGAGCCGCCCACAATGCCCTTCACGCCCGCCTCCTTCAGTTTGGGTAGCAGGCCGAAGAGAATGTCGGGATGAACATTTATGACGAGAGCAATGTCGGCGGCAGGGATGTTCTGGGGCAGCAGTGGTTCCACATCATCAATGAAGTCCCCCAGGGATGCTGGATCGGGCATCTCCACCAGGGAGACGATGTTCTGGGCATAGCCCGGCCGGACATTCCTGCACTGGGTGCAGGCATCGGCACAGGAGATGCAAAAGCCCGAATAGTTGATGAGATTGCCCACAACCCTCTCGCCAAATTGGCCATTATAGAATACTAGCAGTTTCAAGCCTTCACCACACAATCAATAAAAGCATGCACGCCTTTTCTTTAGTTGCAGCCATTATCTGGATATCAAGGTATTTAGACTTGAGCGTTTCTGCAAAGATACCATTGACAGGCAAATAGCACGTTCTGGCTATTGTTTGAAAAAAAGAAAAAATAGAAAATAAAGTATTTCAGGTCGTCTTTGCTTGGCAAGCTGTAGCCAGGTGGCGCGCCGCATAGAGCAATGCAGCAAAGCCCAGGCTCATGGAGATCAATGAGACCAGACCTCCCACCAAGGGCAGCCAGCAGAGCCCATTGAGGATTACAAATCCGATTATGAAGTAGACCAGATCGCTCTGTTTCTTATTAGCCCGCTCGCCAATCCACTTGCCCAGGCTGAAGGAGACGAAGGTTCCGCTCAGCATGAGGGCTGCGAAGAATAGCAGAGTTGAGATCACGGCAATGGGTAGCCCCACCACCGTTACCGCCACCAGCAGCAAGGCAATAAATGAGGCAATGATCATAACGAAACCCAACAAGGTCTTGAGCAGGGTCGAGCTTCTCACCTCGCCATCCACTGCTTGGATGATGCCGGGCAGGTACTTAACCAAAATCAATCCCAAAATGAAGTAGCCCAGCATGGCCAGCAGGCTGAAGATGTTAAAGCCCATGTCATAATCCTCTGTCTTTTGAGACTGATCTTCTACCTTGTGGAAATTCACCTTACCCGCCGAGCCGGTGTTATTGAATTGATTGGCGCTGACGGTGAGGGTGCCGTTTACCTGTCCCGCGTTAACCACCTGGCCGCCGCCGATGAGAACATCTCTTTCCACCGTATTACCGGGAAGGATGTTCACCTGGCCGCCTAAAGCCACCAGATTGGTGCCGATGTTGCCGCCCAGGTTGACATTTCCGCCCGCAGCTACAACCTTTCCCCCCACGTTCGCGTTGACATAAACCTGGCCCCCGGCTGCGATGACATCCCCCTTCACCGGGGCATTGATGTTAACCGTGCCGCCGACAACTATGGCCGAGTCCACCGGGGCGTTGATGCTCACCATGTTGCCCGCAGCGATAATATCGTCGGCAATAGCCGTGTCTATGGTAATTGTATCTCCTGAAAAAGTCCGCAATGCCTGCCCTGACGAGCAGAGCAGAACAAGGGTCATCAAAACGAGAATTGCTTTATTACACTTCATCCCATTCACCGCAATTAAATTGCATCTTCTCCAATAAATAACCCACTCATTTCTTGCATCAGAAAAGATTTATCATACAATGTTTGTAGAATAATTTGTATGGGAGGCATGGTTTGAAAATCGCGGTAGACATTGACGGGGTCCTGGCAGATCAAGTCAGTGCGGTTCTTTTGGAAATTGAAAAAGATTATGGACAGACGTATTGCAAGAGCGATATCAATCGTGCCCACTGGAGCTTTGCGGGAATCGAGATATGGACGGAAATAGGCCGGTTGTTGGCCGACCCCGAATACGTTATGAGAGTGCCGTTGATTGAGGGCTCTCAAAAAGCCATAAAGCAGCTTTGCAGACATGATCTTCTTGTGGTAACGGCCAGACGGCCCAATGCCGAGGAGGCCACCAAAAGATGGCTGAACTGGCACTTCCCCAGCCTCACGCAATATTATCATGCCCGGACCGGCACCAAGCATAATATACCCTCCGACGTGCTGATCGATGACCTGGATATGAACATCGTAGAATTTGTGAGAAGCGATCCCCATCGACGAGGAATTCTCTTCCTGCACCCCTGGAGCTTAAACGGCACGGATATTGAAGATTACTCCGACCAGGTATACTATTGTCCGCAATGGCATAGTGTTGTGAAAGCTATTGATGATATTATGGGCGATCAACCTTGAAGAAACTGCCACAGTTGCTCGCTCCCGCCGGCTCGCCCAAGGCCCTGGCCGCAGCCATCGCCGCGGGAGCGGATGCCGTTTATCTGAGCGGCAAGAGATTTGGGGCACGAAAATTTGCTGCAAACTTTGATGAGCCCGACTTAGCTATGGCTATAGACTATGCACACCTTCGGAACGTAAAAGTCTATGTGACCGTCAACACTCTCATCAGAGAAAATGAGCTCTACGATGTGGCTGTGTACCTTCTCCGCCTTTTCGAGATGGGGGCAGATGCCGTGCTGTTACAGGATCTGGGGCTAGGCCTGCTGGCAGGCCGCATGGTGCCAGAGCTGGAGAGGCACGCCTCCACCCAGATGACCATCCATAACAAAGAGGGTGCTCTCTGGGCAAAGCGCGCTGGATTTAAGAGAGCCGTCCTGGCCAGGGAGGTCGGGCTGGATGAGATCAAAACCATGGGGCAAGAGTTGGAGAAGGAGAAGGATACAGCCCCGCAGGGAATCGGCCTGGAGGTTTTCGTGCACGGCGCTCTATGCTATTCTTACTCCGGGCAGTGCCTTCTCTCCTCGGCCATCGGCGGACGCAGCGGCAACCGGGGCATGTGCGCCCAGCCCTGTAGAAAGCCCTACGTGCTGCTCAGAGGAGAAAAAGACCGATACGGTCGCCCGACCGGCCTGACAGCCCAGCCGCAAAGAGAGCGATTTCTCATATCCACCCGCGACCTTTGCGTTTACCGGCATCTGGACAGCATCGTCCGCTCGCCGATCGAGTCCCTGAAGATTGAAGGGAGGATGAAGTCCCCGGAGTACGTGGCCAATGTAACCAGCATTTACAAGAGAGCCCTGCAGGCCATTGCCAAAGGCAAGTGGTCGCCTTCTTCTGAGGATGAAAGAGACCTGGCCTTATCCTTCAACCGTGACTTCACGAAAGGCCACCTGCTGGGGGGCGGGGATATCATGGGCCGGGAGATGTCGGACAACCGGGGCGTTCTCATCGGCAGCGTGGCCTCTTTCGATGTGCAGAGAGGCGAGGCGGCAGTAAGGCTCTCCGGCCCCTTTTGCCCTGAGAAGGGCGATGGTCTGGTCTTTCTGGCCCCGGGTCAAGAGATGGGCCTGGTGGTGCAAAAAGTGGTGCAAAAGGATGGGCTGCTGCGGCTGATGACGCCGGAGAGGGTGCGCCCAGGCAGCAAAGTCTATCTGACGGGCAGCACCGCTCTGGCCAAAAAAGCGCAGGAGATCATCGCCTCCTACAAGATAGAGATCCCCCTGGATTTGACCATCACCTGGCAGGAGGGCACGCCTCTGCTGGAGGCCCGGCTGGAAGACGGCCGCATAGTTCAGGTCAAAGCCGCCTTTAAAATGGAAAAGGCCAAAAATCAGCCCACTTCCCGGCAGCAGATCGTTTCGCAGATGCTGCGAACGGGTGGAACGCCTTTTGTCGTGCAAAAGATAACCATGGAATACGCAGGGGATCTTTTCGCTCCCTTAGGTGCCTTAAACCAGGCTCGGCGTGATCTCTTGGAAAAGGTGCAAGAGGCCCTTTTGGAAAAGAGGCGCCCCACCAAGGAGAAGGTAGAGAGGGCGCGAGATATATTGAAAGAGCTGAACCTGTCTGCCTCTGCATCTCCTGCCTCTACTGGTCCCGCCTCCACCGCCCCGACCACATCGATGGCCCGCATACCCTCCCTGGCCGTCTATGCCGATAGCCTGGAGACGGTGAGAGGCGCCGTTCTGGGTGGATGCCAGCGGGTTTACTTTGAGCCCGTCCTGGGGTGGGGGGAGAAAGAGCGGACCCTAAAAGCTGAGAAGCTGATAGAAGAGGCAAAGGCCATCTGCGGAAAAGTGCCGCTCATCTGGAAGTGGCCCAAAATCACAAACGCCGATTTTTTCAAGTTCGCCAATCCCCTGCTGGCCAGAGCAAATGTCGATGCGATTATGGTGGAGAACGTGGGCGGCGTACAGGCCGTTATAGAGGTCTGCCCCAAGGTCCATCTTTATGGAGCCTCCGGCCTCAACGTCTGCAATCACCTGACGGTGCAGGCGCTAGTTCCACCCTTAGAGCAACTCACCCTCTCGCCGGAGCTGTCCGCCCGGCAACTGGCCGAGATCGTAGCCGCTGTGCGCCTTATCCCAGACGCGCCCCAGATAGAGTTGATGGTGCAGGGTAGCCAGGAGGTTATGGTGGCCGAGGACTGCATGCCCCTTCCCGGCAAAGGAGAATATGATGCAAAAGAATTCTGGGGCCTGCAGGACATGAGACGCATATTTCCCCTGCGCCTGGATGATGATCATAGGACGCACATCTTTAACTCTGCCGAGACCTGTCTGCTCGACCAGATGCCCGAAATCTTCGCCATCGATCTAGATGGAGTGGCCGTGGACGCGCGGGGCCGGACGGGAGAGTACGCTCGCGAGATGACAAAGATTTACAAAAAGGCCATAGATCTGACACAGAGGGGAGGCGAGACTCTCCGCCAGGATCTGGAGAGTCTGAAGGAGTCCATCCGGCCCCTGACCCTGGGGGGCATAACCCACGGCCACTTCCAAAAGGGGCTGAAGGATGAAATCACTTAGGGCATTTCCAGAACATAATCCACCACTATCCGGCTCTCGCATACTTTGCCGACGAATTCCGCCACCTTGACGTGCTCGGCATGCTTCTGATAGCGGTAAAGGGCTTCTTTGCTATCGAACTCTGAAACGAGGACCAGATCATAGGCCACATTCGCCTCGATGAAGTTGATACCCACCTCGAAGAACTTGATCTCCTCGATTTGGGCTGGTAGGGCTTCCAGCTTAGCCTTCAGCGCCTTGATATTTGCTGCCTTATCCCTGCCCTCTGCCCATTCTTTGAGCTTGAACATAACGATATGCTTGATCATCCGCAAAAGCCTCCCTGCTACCAGGAACATTTCCTCTATTGCGGTCACATGCATAGTTTATAACGATAATGGTTTTCCCGAAAGAGTGCGGAGATTGAGGGGACCAAGGACTATGGCAGTGAAAAGTCCTATCTTTTTTGCGTCAAGCTCTGTCGTCCCAATTCGGTGAGATAGACTTTTGAGATGGCATTAGGAAGAGTCAAACTCGACGGATAATCACTGGTCATAATGTCTACCTGCCCGGATTTCTTCAAAATCTTTAAACGATTTCCCAGTTCAGTTTCGTTAAGCTTTAGGAGCTCATTGACTTTGACGGGACTGACAAAAGACTTGGAGGAAATGCTATTGATCGCTCCAAGAATCTTCATATCTGTATCATCCATTTATTTCCCAACCATTGTTCTTTATTGTAAAAGATAGATGGCTGAGGCAATAAGGCTTGCCCACAATTGGGACAGGATAATGAATAAGGTGGGTGGCAAAAGTCGAGCGAATCGAGGTCTCAGGCAGGCCAGCGCCGAAAGCCACAGCGCCCTCCGCAGAGGAGCCAGTCACCGCAGTGATGACTCGACCCTGCCCGAAGCCCGACTAAAAGCCGGAAGGCGGCAGAGCACTGGAATTTGACACAGCGTCCGTTTTAAAGGAACCCGTTCTCATGGGGCCATGGTGCTCGCCTTCCGCCAATGGTTTGCGTCGCGCTCCTGTTTCCCGGTCGTGTATTAGCGTGAGAGATCCCGGCAGATTGCTAGGCCTTTTATGGCATGCAACTTTCAGCCTCAGGGATCATTTTGCCTCACAGGCTCCATTGCCCGAATGCATTGCCACGAAGGCATGCATCTCCTGAAACAGAGCATTATCGGAATTGCAGTTAAGCCCACGACACGCCCGCCAACCCTTGCAGGATGCGACAAACTATCTATATGATCGTTATAGATATTTGTAGTTTGCGGCTGAGCCAGGGAAGGGATGAAAAGGAGACGACGACACATCCAAACAAGCACTTGCCATGCGAAAAGACCAGCCTGGCCCGGTGCCTGGGGTATGTCGCGAACCTCCATTCTCTCGCCCTGGTATTTCCGGTGACGACCAATGATGGGTTCACTCTACTACCTATTCACCTTGAGCTACAAAACAGGAGAGCAAACCATTAATTAGCCATGAAGTCATAGTAATAGAGTGTGGCATGTATAAAAAAATTACGAAGGCTAAGATGAGGGTAAGTGATATGAAGAACTCGATAGTGTTAGGCTTAATATTCGTTTTATTGGCAGGCAGCTCTTTTGCCGTGCCTTTGCAGCTAAGCGGGAACTCTGGCCGGGCCATTCTCAGCACAATTGATCTAAACAACAGCACCAACATGGCAAACACCACCAATGAGACACAGCTATGGAGCTGGGGAAAGCTGCCCATCGGCCATTTTATTAATGCTTCCGGAAAGCTGGCGGCCAACCCCATCAATGACGATAGTTTCGTGATCGTGCCGCCACGTTCTGATGCCATGAATTAAAAAAAATGTAGCGGACCCGCCGGGATTCGAACCCGGGTCCGAGGCTCCGGAGGCCTCTATTCTATCCAGACTATACTACGAGTCCATTATGAGTAAAATTTTAGAATATATAAGTTAGCGGGCCCTTCAACCCACGGAAGCAGCCCCTAACTAATGATTTAGCTTTCCAGCACAATCTCAATATTTACATTCTTTGGGACCTGAATCCTCATGAGCTGGCGAAGCGCCCTCTCATCAGCATCCAGATCGATGAGCCTCTTGTGCACTCTCATTTCCCAGTGATCCCAGGTGGCAGTTCCTTCGCCGTCAGGACTCTTCCTGCAGGGAACCACCATCTTTTTGGTGGGCAGCGGGATGGGTCCCGCCATGTGAACGCCTGTTCTCTGAGCAATCCCCTTTACCTGGCTGCATATATCGTCCAGCATCAAGGGATTAGTGCCGGAAAGTCGAATTCTTGCCTTCTGCATGTTTTAACACCAAAAAATTAATTTAGCGTGGTACCACGCTGATGCACATGCCGGCGGCGACGGTCGTGCCCATATCTCGAATGGCGAACCTTCCCAGTTGAGGAATCTCCTTCACCGGTTCAATGACCATGGGCTTGGAGGGAGTAACCATGATGATGGCCGCATCTCCAGCCTTGATGAAGGCAGGATTCTCTTCCTTGACCGCGCCGGACCTTGGGTCCAGCTTGGCCAGAATAGCAGTGAGGGTGCACGCGATCTGCGCTGTATGGCAGTGGAACACGGGTGTGTATCCCGCCGATATGGCGCTGGGGTGCTGCAACACTACGATCTGGGCCTTGAACTCCTTGGCCACGGTCGGGGGCTTAGCTACCGATCCGCAAACGTCGCCGCGACGAATGTCGTTCTTGGCGACACCGCGCACGTTCCATCCGATGTTGTCGCCGGGGAATGCCTCGGAGACTTCCTCGTGATGCATCTCAATGGACTTGACCTCGCCAGTAGATCCGGCGGGCTCGAAGATGATCTTGTCGTTCTTTCTCATGACGCCCGTCTCGACACGACCCACTGGCACTGTGCCCACACCAGAGATTGTGTAGACATCCTGCACCGGTACGCGCAGGGGCAAATTAGTCGGCTTCGCGGGCACCTTGAGGTTGTTCAGAGCTTCCAGAAGGGTTGGGCCCTTGTACCACTTCAGGTTCTCACTGGCCTTGGAAAGGTTGTCTCCCATCAGGCCGGATATGGGCACGAAGGGTATATCCTCCACCTTGAATCCAACCATCTTGAGCAGCTTGCCTACCTCTTCCTTGACCTCGTTGAATCTCTTCTCGTCGAAAGGCGGGGTGGTGGCATCGATCTTGTTCATGCCAACGATCAGCTGGCTGACTCCCAGTGTCCTGGAAAGGAAGACGTGTTCCTTGGTCTGAGCCATGACGCCGTCCGGGACGGCCACGATCAGTACCGCGGCATCAGCCTGGCTGGCACCGGTGATCATGTTCTTTACGAAGTCCCTGTGACCGGGGCAGTCCACCACGGTAAAGTAGAACTTGGCGGTATCGAAGCGATGATGGGCGATATCAATGGTAACGCCCCTCTCGCGCTCTTCCTTCAGGCTATCCATGACCCAGGCGAACTCGAAGGTCGCCTTTCCCTTGGATGCGGCTTCTTTCCTGTACTCATCAATGACGTGAGCATCTACAGCTCCCGTCTCGAACATCAATCTGCCTACGGTCGTCGACTTGCCGTGATCGACGTGTCCAATGAATGCGAGATTGAGATGTGGCTTTGCATCTGCCATAATTTATCTCCTCCAACTGGCACTATCAATATTTTTCAGTATTTCATCTTTTCTAGAGGTCGCGCTCAAACGACCTTCAGGTAATCGGAAGGCTTGGGCATCTCAGGTTTCAGGCCCTTTCTGGTCCGAATCTGCTTGACGGTATCTTGCAGCAGGTTGGCAGGCAAGGGCTCAAAGCCGGCGAACTCCGAGGACCAGAGTGCTCTTCCTTCGGTGGCCGACCTTATGGCCCCGGAGAATCCGAACATCTGAGCCACAGGCATCTTGGATTTAAGGATAATCATATCGCCCTGGCTGTCCATGTTCAGGATAACGCCTCTCCTTCCCTGGATCTCAGACATAGCTCCACCCATTTGATCCTGAGGCACCTGTATATAGACATTCTGGAAGGGCTCCAATAAAACCGGATCCGCCATAAGTATTCCAGCCTGCACGGCTTGCCTGACCGCAGGAATGACCTGAGCAGGGCCGCGGTGCACGGCGTCCTCGTGCAGCTTTACATCTACGATCTTGGCTTTTATACCCTGCGCGGGTTCCCTGCAGATGGGGCCGTTCTTCAGAGCCTCCTCGAAGCCCTCTAAGATGAGCTCCATGGTCTCTCTCAGGTACTGGATGCCCTTGGTCATGTTGAGAAGGATGTTGGTGCCAAAGTATCCGACAATGCTCTTCGCCTCCTCTTTTCCCATGCCGTTATCGAGGAGAACCTTCCTGCGCTCGACCTCTTCCATCTTCATGCTGATCTTGCCCTCTTTCAAGGACTCGATCACGCCCGGTTCCAGGGGCTCAAATTCGATGTAGAAGCGGTTGTGGTGGTTAGGAGACTTGCCTTCCACGGGTCCAGCTCTGCCGCCGATGGACTCACGATATACGACTATGGGCGGAGAGGTCTTAAGCTCCACACCGCGATCGCGCTGCAGCCTGGTCACAGTGACATCCAGATGCAGCTCGCCCATACCGGCCAGGAGGTGCTCGCCGGTCTCCTCGTTGATGGTGACCTGCAGGGTTGGGTCCTCTTTGGCGATCTGCCTTAAGACCTCTACAACCTTTGGCAGGTCGCGGGTGTTCTTGGCCTCGACGGCTACGGTCATGACCGGTTCGGAGACGTGCTTGATCTGCTCGAAGGGCGACATGTTCTGTTCCGAAGAGATGGTAGAGCCCACAATGGCGTCCCGAAGACCAGTCACGGCAGCAATGTTTCCGGCTGGTATCTCCTCTACCTCAACTCTCTCCGCACCCATGACGATGCCCGTCTGCTGAATACGATTGGTATCGACCACGCCGGATACATACAGCTCCATGCCTCGACGTAGCGTTCCGGAAAAGAGCCTGCCCGTGGCAACTTCGCCTGCATGCGGATCGATCTTCAACTTGTTGATCATGAAAGCGACGGGACCTTTTGGGTCGCAGGTAGCCATGGCTTTTCCCACCGCGCTATCCCAATCGCCATGCCAGATGACCTTGACCCTCTCCCTCTGGGCCTGAATGGGGCTGGGAAGGAACTTGACGATCATATCGTTTACAGCGATATAAAGTGGAACCTTCTCGGCCAGCTCCTTCATCTTTCCTGCCCGGCAGTATTCGACGACCTGCTCAAAGCCGATGCCTGTCTTCTTCATCTCGGGCACGCTGATGGCCCAATTATAGAGAGCCGAACCAAAGGCGATATTTCCCCGAGCAGCATCCAGCTTCCAGCCGGCTTTATATTTCTCTTCATCCATTCCTTGGATGAGCTTGTTGACATTGTCAATGACCTTGCCCAGGCGCATGGCCATATCTTTCGGCTCAACTTTCAGCTCATTGATCATGCGGTCCACTTTATTGACGAACAGGACCGGCCTGACACCTTCCTTGAGAGCCTGCCGCAGCACAGTCTCCGTCTGAGGCATGGCGCCTTCAACGGCATCCACTACAACCACTGCGCCGTCAACCGCCCGCATAGCCCGAGTAACGTCGCCTCCAAAGTCCACGTGGCCGGGAGTATCAATCATGTTGATGAGATATTCCTTGCCATCTATTTCGTGAACCATGGATACATTGGCGGCATCGATAGTAATTCCGCGCGCCTGCTCCAGGGGATCGAAATCCATGAAGAGCTGCTTGCCTGCCAGGTCCATGGAGATCATGCCTGCGCCTCCCAGAAGGTTATCAGAAAGGGTTGTCTTGCCGTGGTCAATATGTGCTACGATTCCGATGTTCCGGATAAACTCAGGCTTGTCCATCAGAGTCGTTACACGTTCTGCTATTTTCTTCCTCTTGCCCATAATACGCCTCGCGAAGTTTAAGATAAAGGTTAAATCCAGACTAGGACTCAGATTCCTCGGACTCAATCTATTTAAGCCTTCGGCCTTCTCAGGGCGGTTTCAAAATCGAATTTGGCGCGAAATTATAATTATGGATAAAGCTTAAATCGCGGCGAGAAAAGCAGATCAACGGTTTTTACGATGGCGCGCTTGGTAATGAAGTTTGGTGGTGTTTCCGTTGCGAACGGAAACAGACTGCGGCATGTAGGAGATCTGGTCTTACATTTTAGCCGCGACAATGAGATAGTTTTGGTTACCTCTGCCCTGCAAGGCGTCACTGACGACCTGCTGGCCTGTGCCAGGAAGGCGGCAAAGGAGGGAAATGTCTCAGAAGTGATCGATTTCATGGAGAAGCTCACGGATAGGCACAATCAGGCCATAACTGATGCCATAAAAGATCCTCAAATCGCCAAAGAGGTCAGTGAGACGATATCTAACAAGCTGTCTGAGCTCGAGAAAGCCTACATCGGCATCTGCTACCTGGGTGAGCTTACTGCACGCTCTTTAGATTATATATCCAGCTATGGCGAGCAACTGGCGGCGCCCATTCTGGCCGGAGTCTTGAGAGATATGGGCATACCCTCTTTGCACTATACCGGCTCAGAGGCCGGAATCATCACAGACAGCAACTATGGCGACTGCAGACCCCTGGAAAAGACCTACAATTTGATTCCCCAAAGGCTCTTGCCGCTCAAGGGTGTTCCCGTGGTCACGGGCTTCATCGCCAAGGACGAAAAGGGCACGATTACCACCCTTGGCCGTGGCGGCTCGGATCTGTCCGCTTCGCTCATCGGGGCGGCCATTGATGCCGATGAGATCTGGTTCTGGAAGGAGACATACGGCATCATGACTACCGATCCCAAGATCGTGCCCGAGGCCAGGTCTATTCCCTCCATCTCCTACCGGGAAGCTATGGAGCTGTCCAACTTCGGGGCCAAGGTCTTGCACCCCCGCTCCATTGAGCCTGCCATCCGAAAGGGCATCCCAGTGCGCGTCAAATGCACCTTCGATCCCGATATCCCAGGCACTCTGATTGTGCATGAAGATGTACCCAAAGCAGATGTGATAAAGGCAGTGACGCTGCACAAGAATGTGGCCCTGCTCAACATTTCCGGCGCAGGCATGATTGGAACGCTGGGCGTCGCGGCGCGCGCTTTTTCTGCTCTCGCCAAGGCGGGCATCAATATCGTCATGATCAGCCAGGGGTCGTCGGAGGCCAATATCTCCATGATCATTGAGGAGCGGCAGGTGGAGAAGGCAGAAGATGCCCTGAGAGCCGAGTTTCCCAGAGATCTGGTCAAGGAGATCTCGCACGATCACGATGTCTCTGCCGTGGCAGTTGTAGGCGCAGGAATGGAGGGCACCCCAGGCGTTGCCGCGCGCGTCTTCAAGGCCATGGGCGCGGCCAAGATAAATGTGGTCATGATCAGCCAGGCATCGGGTCAGCTTAACATCTCCTTTGTGGTCGCCTCCAAGGACGCCGAGCAGGCGGTAAGAGAGCTGCACCGTGAGTTTTGCCTGGGAGGAGAAGCATGAAGGGGCTGACGTACAGAGAGGCGGGCGTGGATATTCACCAGGAGAACAGATCCATTGATGCCATGAAGGCCGTGCTGACGACGAAACGCAAAGGCTTCGGAGCGCCCATGACCGAGATCGGCCACTACGCCGGCCTCCTGGATATGGGCAGCTTTGCCCTGGCCATGACCACAGATGGTGTGGGCTCCAAGGTCCTCATTGCCAATGCTATCTCCAAGTGGGATACGATCGGCATCGACTGCATCGCCATGAATGTCAACGACCTTTATGCCATAGGGGCCGAGCCCATCGCCTTTGTGGACTATCTGGCTGTAGAAAAAGTGGATCCGGAGAGAGCGGCGCAGATTGCCATTGGCCTGGCTCGCGGGGCCGAGATATCCAATATGACCATCGTGGGAGGGGAGACGGCTTCCTTGCCACAGATCATTCGGGGCTTCGACCTGGCCGGCACCGCCATCGGCGTCGTGGACAAGGACAAAGTTGTGACGGGCGAGAAGATTCAACTGGGAGATGCTCTGGTGGGCGTGCCCAGCAGCGGCCTGCACAGCAACGGCTATACTTTGGCCAGGCGCATCATTGCCGAGTCCAAGTACACCTACTTCGACCGGATGCCCGGCGGGAAAAATACCATTGGAGAGGAGCTGCTCACACCCACCCGAATCTATCCCGAGATCGTGAAACTGGTGCAGGAGTGCGATGTGCATGGCCTCGCCCACATCACCGGCTCGGGCCTTCTCAAGCTGCGCCGCATCTCAGCGCTCGGTTTTGAGATCACTGATCCACTGGAGCCGCAATCCATCTTCCGCTTCCTGCAGGAGCAGGGCAATGTGGATGAAAGCGAGATGTACCGCACCTTCAACATGGGCATGGGCTTCTTAGTCGTATTAGCCGAAGATGAGGCCCAAAAGGCCTGCCGTATCATGGGGCCGGGCGCAAAGGTAATCGGATCGATTGTAAAAGAGGGAATAAAAGCAGGCCGCATGACCTTCTAGGCCTGCTTCTTTTTTTCGCCGAACATCTCTTCTAATTTGGTCTTTATCTTTCGTATAGATTCTATGGCCGGACAATTCACATCAATGGGCGGCTTGCCTGCCAGGTCCGCTTCTACCAGGCATTTGTCAAAGGGAATGGTCCCCAGGACCGGTATGCCCATCAGGGCCAGCTTCTCGGCCACGGGACCCGGGTCGTCGGCCTTGTTTATGACGGCAAAGTACCTGGTAATGCCGATCTCCTTGCCCAGATGCATTATCCTCTCCACGGTCTCAATGGATCTCATGCCCGGTTCTACCACGGCGATCATGGCATCGACCCCGCGAGCTGTGGCCCTGCCTAAGTGCTCGATGCCAGCTTCCATGTCCATGATTACCAGATCCTTTTCCCGAACGATGACGTGCCTGATGAGCGCTTTCACAAACGCATTGGCGGGACACATGCAGCCTGAGCCGCCGGAATCGATGGTACCCATGACCACTAACTTGACGTTGTCGGGCCCAGTGCAGCCGCACATGGCCACCACGTCATCGACCTTGGGATTCATCTTGAACATGCCGCCCGGCATGCCCGCCCGCTCCTCGACCAAGTCTTTGTGCTCGGTGACGGGCTTGGGCAGATTAGGTATGCCCAGAGCTGAGCCCAGGTTCATGCTCGGGTCCGCGTCAATAGCTAGAACATTGTAGCCGTCGCGGGCAAAGAGACGGGCTAAAGTGCCGGCCAGGGTGGTCTTACCCACACCGCCTTTTCCTGAGATTGCAATTTTCATTTTAGTAAACCTCTGGCAAGAATCGTCCTTCTCTCTTCGCGCCTTCGCGGTGGATCTTCATTATTTTTAGTGGCTAACCACAGCTTGCTATGTTTTTCAGTTGTTAGTTCGTCGCTCTGTGCGTACTCTGTGAACTCTGTGCCTCTGTGGTTGAAACGTCGTTAGCCACTGGTTATAACCAAGTGGTTACGAACTACCACCACAGAGACACAGAGCGCACGGAGGACTCACAGAGGACTCTATTTTCTATTATCCACTCGAAACAGCGAGGAACCTCGCGCTTCGCGTGAGAGAACCGGCGCGAAGCCGCGAAGAAGGCTGTAATTGCATCATCCTTTTGGACATGCATATTTAAAACAATTCTGCATGATGGCATTACTGGGATGCCTGGATGATTGAAAAAGAGAAGATTGCTGCAGCCGTTGCCAGCCTGAATCTGTCTGCCAACGCAGCCGAAGTTCTCAAGAAGAGATACCTCCTTCGCGACGAGCGCGGGGCAGTCGCGGAAACACCAGGGGAGATGTTCGAACGCGTGGCTGCCCATGTCTCGCAAGCTGAGATAAAGCATGGGGGCAATGAAAAAATTTTCCGCAGAAAATTTTTAAAGATTATGCGTAGCCTGGAATTTCTGCCTAACTCCCCCACGCTCATGAACGCAGGCCTGCCGCTGGGCCAGTTGTCCGCCTGCTTCGTCCTACCCGTGGAAGACTCGCTGTCGGGCATTTTCGAGGCTCTGAAGAACATGGCCCTCATCCACCAGAGTGGTGGAGGCACGGGCTTTTCCTTCTCCCGGCTGCGCCCCAAAAATGATGTGGTGCGCGCGACGGGCGGCGTGGCTTCCGGCCCGGTGTCTTTCATGCGCATCTTCGAGACGGCCACGGATGTGATCAAGCAGGGAGGCCGCCGCCGGGGCGCCAACATGGCCACGCTGTGCGTCGATCACCCGGACATTCTCGAATTCGTCCAGGCCAAAGAAAAACCGGGATTCTTGGAGAACTTCAATATCTCTGTGGCGGCGACAGATGAATTCATGCGCAGGGCGCGGCAGGGCGGGGAGATCGAACTGATCAATCCGCGCAACGGAGCAGTCGTGGGCCGCATCAATGCCAGGGAAACCATGAGCCGCATCGCAAAATGCGCGTGGCAGGGAGGCGATCCGGGCATGATCTTCATAGACAGGATCAATGCCGCTCACCCTCTGCCAGGCCAAATTGAGTGCACCAATCCCTGTGGCGAGCAGCCCCTGCTGGCTTTCGAGTCCTGCAACCTTGGGTCCATCAATCTCGCCAAGCTGGTGGAGAGAGGTGAGATGAACTGGGAACGGCTTATGGAGCTGGTCTCATTGGCCGTGCGCTTCCTGGACGATGTCATCGATATGAACTGCTATCCTTTGCAGCAAATCGAAGAGACCACCTTGCAGTCGCGAAAGATCGGTCTCGGGGTGATGGGCTTTGCCGAGATGCTCATCCTGATGAATGTCTCCTACAACTCCCCAGAGGCCGTGCGCCTGGGGGAAGGGATCATGAAATTTATCACCCAAAAGGCGCGCGCAGCGTCAGCCCGCCTGGGCGAAGAGCGTGGCTCTTTTCCGCTCTTCGAAGAGTCCCGGCTCAAGAATTGGAGCGCCATGAGAAACGCCACGGTGACTACCATCGCACCGACAGGCACCATCAGCATTATCGCTGGGACCTCCAGCGGCATCGAGCCCCTCTTTGCGCTGGCTTTTGTACGCCGGGTGCTGGAGGGGGCGCGGCTTTTGGAGGTATCGTCCCTCTTTGAGCGTGCAGCCGCAGCGCGCGGCATCTACACTCCGGAGCTGAAAGCGGAGCTGGCCAGAAAGGGCTCGGTGGCGGAGATGGCGGGCGTACCGCAGGACCTCAAAGACCTCTTCGTCACGGCCCTGGACATCCCACCCCAGCAGCACGTACGCATCCAGGCTGCTTTTCAGAAGTACACAGACAACGCCGTCTCCAAGACGGTGAACCTTCCCGAGAGTGCCACGGTGGACGATGTATTGCGGGTCTTCAACCTGGCATACGATTCAGGCTGCAAGGGCGTCACCGTCTTTCGCTACGGCAGCCGTAGCCAGGTGCTCTACCTGGGCAATGGGGAGACGCTGCCGGGGTGCAAGTATTGCGGGTGAGCTATGAATACAAGAGAAAGCAATGCCAAAAGCGGCCCTCACTCAAAATAATTTTATTGAATGCAGACGTTACCTCGTAGTATGTATAGACAAAATTCCCGGAAATGCTCCCTTCAATCAGCTCTCGTCTTGCTCTGTATCTTCGTTTCCTGCTCTTTAGCAGGACTCGCAAATGCAGAAAATATGGAAAAGATAATTCCCACAGATCCATCCCGCGACCCATTAAATAATTCCGATCCCTCCCTGGGCATATCATCAAAATCTTATCTCCCCCCTCCGGGCATAATGCCCATTGTCGTGCTGCAGGGAGACCCCTACGAGATGGGATATCAGTATGCCCTTCAGGCCAAAGATTACATTGCAATCGTGCGGGACGCTGCCTGGGCCAGTGCTCTCTCAAAGAACTCATCGCAAGAGATCCTGCAGAGCTGCCAAGAATACCGGCAATATATCACAAGAGAGCTGCCCCAATTTAATTTTAGCTTATTCTTCCAGGGTATTACCGATGCCATGAACTATCAAGGTTTTCAGTTTGGCCCGGATGACTCGGTGGTGATGCTCTACTGGGGCGGACGACAGGGTCCGGAACCTCCCGATCACTGCACGACCATTGCAGCTTTTGGCAACGCCACCGGCAGTGGTATGATCGCGGGAACAAATTTTGATTACTATCATCTGCCATCCAACTCCTACCCGGTGATCCTGGCTCTCTATCCAAATTCAGGTAATTCCTGCATCATTCCCTCCGGGGCAGGGCGAACAGGAAGCAACTTTGCCTTCAATGATAAGGGATTGATATACATCCTGGCGGCAGCATCTCAGAAGGGTCCCGGCGACAACGGCCCCGGAATTACCGGCTTTTTGGAGCTGCCCTACGTGGCCATGACCTGCGACACCGTTCCCGAGGCTGAGGATTTTCTCATCAACTCGACGCGCATGTTCGGCCTTAACCACCTCCTACTTGATGCTGGGGGCAATGCCACGGTTCTGGAGGCCACCCGAGCCCGATATGCCCTGAGAAAGGCCGGGGACAACAACGAATCTGATTATCTGGTGGTGACCAACCATTACCTTAATCCCACCATGAAGCCCTCTCAACCGATTTGGGACCCACAAAAGTATTACCCCTCCAGTTACTATCGATACATAACAGCCGAGAAGATGATCGCCGACCAGCAGGGCAGATTCAACTATACAACATCCGTGCAGACTTTCTCGTTAACCGATTGGTGGGATGGGAAACAATGGCATCTTGACGATCCCTGGAGCACCAACACCATCAACCGCTTCCGCCCTGATGTTGCTACCCTCTATTCGGCAATAGCCATTCCCAGCGATCAAAAGGTCTCCATCTGCACGGGAAATCCCGGCATGCCCTACTGGGGCACCCTGGCCAGCGGCCAAACAGGAACCTATGTCAACCTTACCATAGGAAAGCAGCCGGAAGACCTCGTATTTGACCTCAAAAAGGATGCGTCCGCTGCCATGTGGATGACGGTCCAGGTGATGGGAAAGCAGCCGCCGGAAAAGTCCGCAAATTTATGGGCGGAGGCGGAAAACAATTACTGGGAAGCGGTCTGGTGGCTTGACCGGGCCGTGCTGGAGAGAAATAGTTCGGAAAAGGCCACAGCCTGGGGAAGGTCGGCAACCAACTTTGCGGAAGTGATCGCGCAGGCAGAAATGATTGAGGAGCAATGCCTGCCCCATCCGACAAATTGATCCGCAAAGAATTGCCATTGCATGGAAAGGAGGAAAGGGCCAGAGGCGGCAAAAGGTAAAGGAGGGAGAATGTAACGAAAAGCCGCCCCAGGCCACGAGCCATCAGCAAACCAATTACCCCTTAATAACTGTGTCGGTTGAAGCTACCTTAGCGCTAGCTGGTTTTACTTTAAGAGGAGACCGATAAGCCTAAGAACTTTTCTTATCATTCCTCTGGCCATGAAACGCATCGGCATCGCCGACACCACATTTGCCCGCGTGGACATGGCCCGCGCGGCCATCAGCGTCATCAAGAAAGAGGTCTCCGCAGAGATCGTCCGCTACACCGTTCCCGGCATCAAGGACCTGCCTGTTGCCGCCAAAAAGCTCCTGGAAGAGGAGAAATGCGATATCGTCATGGCCCTGGGCATGCCAGGAGCTGCGGAGAAAGATAAGATGTGTGCCCACGAGGCCTCCAGCGGCCTGATCGCCGCCCAGCTCATGACCAACAAGCACATCATCGAGGTCTTTGTGCATGAGGATGAGGCCCCTGATGAGCGCACGCTGGCATTTCTCGCACAACGGCGCGCCGAAGAGCACGCACTAAATGCTGTCCGCTTGCTCTACCATCCCGAGATGCTCACCCGCCTGGCCGGCACGGGCCAGCGGCAGGGCTACGAGGATGCCGGACCTATTGAGAGCAGCTCGGGGGGCCATCTGGGGCATTGAATTAAATAATACCACTCAGGCCGTCGCGGCGGCCTGAGTGGTATTATTTTCTTGCATTGTTTCATTTAGCAATGTTTCGTTCACCATCGTCTCATTGCCGTCCGGGACAACGGGAACTGCTTGTGTGGAGACCATTAGGCCCATGGAGAGGGGCTGGACCTTCTTGGCCTCGGCAGGAAGCTTGATACTTACGCTCTCATTGAAGCCCTCAAAGAGCATGGAGACTTTAGCATCTATTCTCATTTCCATGGCCCCTGATTCGTTGGCAGGCAGGCCTAAAGACTGGGGGGTCATTGTGAAGACCTCAGTTACATCCGTCTTCTTGAGAAGGTGAGTATCTTTGCTGATCCAGTAGTAGACGTCCAGGCTCATATTGCGGAAGAGTTCGGAGTAGTTCATGCTGGGCATAGGCACAAGAGATGATGTCTCTTTGGCGAGCTGATCGGCCACGGTGCTCATATCCATCTCCGCCCGAACCATGTAGCAGTCCACTCCCTCTACCATCTCTGAGCCTATCAAGGAGAGACGAGACTGATTGAACATTTCAAGCTGCCGGGTCATTGTGTTCTGCGTTGACCAGGCATCAGCCACGCCGGGCATCTTTATAGCCGTCCAGTTTCCATCCATCTTCATGTAGATGGTGTCGTTGATAAGATACTCCTCCAGAGCGATGGCGCTGGTGTTGTCCTCATCGCCCTTTGCATAGGTGAGTGAGGCCATGGACAGCTTTAGTGCATGATCGGTCATGTTGGCCATGCCGTAGCCTAAAGAGCGCGTGTAGAGCCTCTGGGCATCACCCGAGGTGAGGTTGACCATTTCTATCTTCTGCTCCATCTCCAGGGAAAAGCGGTAGGACTCAAGCCTGGCAGAAGAGTCTACCACCAGAGACTGCAAAGTTATGGCATTCAATTCATCGAAAGAGGTGCTGTTCGTCTGGCCGAGCGCTGCAAAGCTGCAGAGCAGCAGGGCCAGTGCCAAGAGTATAAGATCTCTCATGGCCAGACAGATGGGGGAATGGTGGTAAATCTCTTTTGCTATCTTTTCAAAAAATCGCCTCAGTTCCCGGGCAATCATGCAGTGGAAAGGATGAAGAAGATCCTGATCGAAAAATGCATCAGATTAAAGTATATCATAATCTATGTATCATCTATGTATCTTTGCCGGTTAGTTATCCATTAATCCAATCAAGGGGCAGCCCAACGGATGACTGAGATCTGATCGGAAAATTGATAGGAAGATCTAAATGGAAAACGATTGGATGCGAGCAGGAGAAATCTCCCGATCCCTCTATGAGAATGCGGTATTAGGAATCTATCAGACATCTGCGGCAGGACGCATTACGATTGCGAATCCCGCTCTTGCTCACATCCTGGGATATGATTCACCTGATGATCTGATAAATTCCATCACAGACATCGATAGGCAGGTTTTTGTCGATCCTTCGCGGCAACGGGAGTTTCATCGCCTCCTGAAAGAAACGGGCAGCGTGAAGAACTTCGTGGCAGAGTTATTTTGCAAAGGCGGAAGACAGGTCTGGGTTTCCATCCAGGCCGATGCGATAAATGACCCGAATAATATTGCTTCATCTTACCAGGGATTTCTGATAGATATCACGGAACACAAAATCGTAGAAGAGGCGCTGAAAAGGTCGGAGGAAAAATATCGAACGCTTGTAGAGAACCTCAACGATGTTATCTTTACACTGGACAACACCGGCCTCATCATTTACGTGAGCCCTGTAGTGGAACCGCTGCTGGGATACAAGCCAGGAGAAGTAATTGGAGAAGATGTTGCGGGATTCATTCACCCCGAGGACCTGCCCGGCCTGATGGACAGTTTCTACAAAACGATGCAAGGCAAGCTTGAGCCTTATGAATTTCGCATAAGGGACAACCGCAATCAATATCGGCAGGTAAGGACCACCAGCAGGCCTGAGATTGACGAACTGGGTCGGCCATTAGGAATAACAGGGCTCTTGTCCGACATCACCGAGCAAAAGCAAAAGGATGATGCCGAGCAGGAATCGGTGAGTAAGCTGGCCGCGATTATTGAGTTTCTCCCGGATGCAACCTTTGTCATCGATCTAGAAGGAAAGGTAATCGCCTGGAACCGAGCCATGGAGGAGATGACTGGGGTCAACAAGAAGGATATGATCGGGCAAGAAGATCATGCTTATGCCATCCCGTTCTATGGTGAAAGACGACGACAGTTGCTGGATCTGTTGGATAAGGACGATAATGAAATCGCATACAACTATCAATATGTGCGACGAAAAGGGAATACACTCTACGCAGAAATATTTACCCCGGCATTGTTCGGTGGCAGAGGAGCACATGTATGGGCAACGGGAGCGCCGATCTTCGATGCTGAGGGAAAGCGTCTGGGTGCCATAGAATCCATTCGCGACATCACCGAGAGCAAGAGAGCAAAAGAAGAGCTGCAAGAATCCAAGGACTACCTGGACAAGATAATCAATTCCATAGGCGATCCCTTATTCGTCAAGAATCGGCAGCATCAATTCGTTTTAGTGAACAACGCTTTTTGCACATTATCGGGCTGCAGTTGTGAGGAGTTATTGGGAAAGACGGACTACGACTTCTTTCCATCGGAGCAAGTTGACGTTTTCTTGGAAAAGGACGAGCGAGTCTTTGAGACGGGAAAAGAGAACGTGAATGAGGAGACAATTACCAATTCCCAAGGAGTCGATCGCACCATAATAACCAAGAAGACATTGTATACGGACATTTCCGGGAACAGGTTTATCGTGGGAATCATCCGGGATATAACCGAGCGCAAGTGGACGGAGGTGGAGCTGCAAAAGACCAACCGGCAATTAGAGCAGTCAATTGCCAAGGCCAATGAACTGGCCGGGCTGGCCGGAAAGGCCAACGCCGCCAAGAGCGAATTTTTGGCCAACATGAGTCATGAGATCCGCACGCCCTTGAACGGCGTGATAGGCATGACGCAGTCGCTGCTGGACACGGATTTGAATAGCGAGCAACAGGAATACGCCCAAACCATTCAAAGCAGTGGTGAAGCGCTGCTGGCACTCATCAACGATATTCTGGATTTCTCCAAGATTGAGGCCAATAAGCTGGTGATGGAGATGCGAGACTTCGACCTGCACTCCGTTCTTAAGTATACAACCGATCTCCTGGCCAGGAGTGCCCAGGAAAAAGGCTTGCAGCTATCCTGCCAGGTAGAGCCCAACGTGCCTAGGCTGCTACGGGGCGACGCCGGAAGGCTCTGTCAGATTCTGGCCAACCTGGGAGGCAATGCCGCGAAGTTCACGAACCGGGGCAATATACAGATCCAGGTGAGCGTTGAGAAAGAGGAAAAGAGAAAGATCACGCTTCGCTTTTCGGTCAGCGATACTGGAATTGGCATCCCGGCCAACCGATTAAAAGCCCTGTTCAGGCCCTTCACGCAAGCAGACGGCTCCACCACACGCAAGTACGGCGGAACGGGCCTGGGTCTGGCCATCTCCAAACAACTGGCTAAGATGATGAACGGCAAGATAGGAGCCCAGAGCGTGGGAGGAGTCGGATCGACATTCTGGTTCACAGCCAGGTTTGAGAAGGTTCCTGAGAAGCAAGCAGAGGAAGAGGTCTTGGATAGCAAGGTGCAACAGGCGTCGCAAGCAGGCGATGTTCTATCTCTAGCCGACAAGGTGCGCATCCTGTTGGTGGAGGACAATCTCGTGAACCAGAGAGTCGCCCTGGCCATGCTGAAAAAGCTGGGCTTGCGGACGGATGTGGTGGCCAACGGCCTGGAAGCGGTCGAGGCTCTGCAGACCGTACCTTACGACCTGGTGCTGATGGACTGCCAGATGCCCGAGATGGACGGCTTCGAGGCCACCCGCGCCGTCCGGCAAAAAGAGTCGGCGGCGAGCAGCCCCTGCATTCCCATCATCGCCATGACCGCTTCCGCCATGCAGGCCGACCGGGAGAAATGCCTCCAGGCGGGGATGAACGATTTCATTGCCAAGCCTGTCCAATCGGAGGAGCTGGCCGAGATGCTGGCCAGATGGCTGGTCGTATCCCGGCAGGATCCTGGTGAGGGCGAAGCGGGATAGCCGGGTACATGCATCATCGATTGAGGCGAAAATCAATAAGAGCGTGGCAAGAATTGTCCTTCTCTCACGACCTCAAGCACAAAATTGATTGAATTATGGAGATGATGATTACACCTGGGGTTTACGAAATTATACCGCAGAGTCGCTAGAAGCGCGCGGAGGACGAACGAACGGAGACGACTATTACTCGAGTGCTGGTAATAAGGTAAATTTCACGTCTCTGCGAACTCTGCGCCTCTGCGGTTAATAATATTGGAAATTATAAAATTAAAACGGTGGGCTCTGCCCTGCTCTATGCTATTTTGCCCAGAGACGTAAGGAACAGCACGAAGAAGACCCATCCCAGTAGCCTGAGAATCACGACCACGTATCTCGATCTGCCCAGGGGGCGAAACTCCTCGGGCACGGAGGAGATGATGGCGCTGGCCCCGGAGGTGAAGTAGGTGGCGCTGAGCAAGAAGGCCTCCCAGATGGAGACCTCGTTTGCCTGAAGCTGCTCTTTCCCGCGAATGGCGCGCAGTCTTCTTCCGGACGGCTCCGGGCCTTTTGATCTGCTGATGCTCTTGGTGACGAAGAAGAAGGCACCACCCAGCAGGATGAAGAGAAACGACCAGCCCAACGGTCGCACAGGGCGCAGGCCGTAGCCGTTTGTAGCCCAGGCCAGGAGGTCGAAGAACCAGCTATCGATTTTGCCCTGGCGGAAAAGCTCCTCTCTGTGCTTGCAGCGATAGGAGTAGTAGCATTCGCTGGCGTCGTCGGTGAAGCCCAGCTTTTTGAAGTTCTCAATCAACAGGTAATAAGCGGTGTCGTCGTAGGCCAGGTCGTGGATGGAGGGCCAGCGGATATTGAGCTTGTCGTACTTGGTCCGGTAAAGGGAGAGAGTGCCGTTGATTTGAGCGTTGTCGAAGAAGACATCTTTGGTGAACTGGCTGTAATCGAAGAAGACATCACGGAATTTTGCATCCTCAAAGTGCGCTTCTTGGTTGAATTGAATGCTCCTGAAGATGGCATCCTGTTTGAACTGCACATTTATGAAGTCTGCGTACTGGTTGAACTTCGCGTTACTGAAGTCCGTCTGGCTAAATTGTGAGTCCCGGAGGTAGGCAGCTTGTTGAAAATTGGTCCCGATCAAATAAACGGGTCCTTCAAATTTCGTATTTTGGCAGGTAAAATTTTCTTGCAGGACGGTTCCTTTGAGATTCAACGACCCCGAAATCAAGCAACCCGTAATTTCAATAGGAGAGACGACTAGTTTTGCATCCTCTGTTAATGAAAAACATTCTTTCTCCCCATAGCTTCTCGCCACAAAAACCTTCGGAAGCTCTAGCTTGCTGATGTTCAGATCGCCCACGATGGTGACACCGTCGTACTCCACCGGCTGCCCCATTTCGATCTTCTTGAGTATCTCCTCAGCCTGAACCACGCGAGAAGGCTCCGCCTGCGCTGCTAACGGCAGAAACAAAAGTGCAATCAGAGATATAACCAGAATTCGCCCGCGCAGCCTTGCCATCGTCGCATCTTCCCATCCTTGCCGGATAATAGTGGTAGTAATAGATGATATCTCTGCTGGCAGGGCGTTGAAAAAGTGGATGATGCAGATCTACTCTACTTTCTTGAACATGGCCCCCTTCACACCACAAACGGGGCACTTCTCGGGAGCTTCGCGCTCCACAGTCATGCCGCAGACCGGGCAGACGAAGTAGGGGTAGCTCTCCTTCTTGGTCTCCAGGCCCTCCAGCATGTCGTGGTAAAGCCGGGCGTGGTACTCCTCCACGGCATTGGCATAATTAAAGCTCCTCTCGGCGTCCTTGGCACCCTCGGCCTTGGCTGCCGCGATCATCTCCGGGTACATCTCTTTGAACTCATGCGTTTCGCCTGCTATCGCCTCGCGCAGGTTCTCCTTGTTGGTCTTGATGGCTTTCAAGGCGCGCAGGTGATTGGCAGCGTGCACCGCTTCCGCCTCGGCGGCAGCCCGAAAGAGCTTGGCGGCCTGGGGAAAGCCTTCTTTGTCTGCCTGGGCGGCAAAAGCGGTGTACTTCCTGTTCGCCTGCGACTCTCCGGCAAAAGCCTCCATCAAGAAATCCTCAGTCTTGGTCAATTCGATCACTCCATTTTATGGCATTGTCTTTTTTCAACTGTGCTAACTTGGCAGGCAAATTGGTTAAGACTTTCGGGCTCATGCATCATTGAAGCTTTGCGCCTTCGCGTGACAACCTGGTCTATCATCGCACGAAGTTCTTGGTGTGACGGCCTCACGCGAAGACGCGAAGGCGCGAAGAAGCCATGATTGCAGACCTCGATCCCGCATCTTCCTTAATCGATGACCAGTGTGAGGCCATTGAACTCTGCAAGGTTGGCCTCTCGCTCCTATCAAGGGCTCCGGACCAGAGGCCCGACAGCGGGGAGGCCCGCCGGGCTGCCGGGCGCGACCGGCCCGCGGCCCAGCAAGGATCGGCCAGCCAGAGAGACTGCCCTGAAACCGCCGTTGAAAAGTCTCTGTGCGTCCTCTGTGCGCTCTGTGACTCTGTGGTGGCCCGTAGTTGCTCGGTTATAATTATCAGATAATAATTACAATCAACCGAACGTATCTATTCCAAATCCCGCGCCCGTAAAGCTGTCCATTACTGAGACAGGCACATGCGGCCCTCAAGGCCCACCCAGCGCGGCCCGACGGCTCAGGCGAAAAAATCGTCCTTCTCTCATCGGAACTTCGCGGCTTCGCGGCTTCGCGTGCGAGAACCGGCGCAAAGCCTTGACTGGCATCTATAAATTCTCAAAGGTAGACGACTGCCCTGCAAATGAGCGAGAGAATCATAGAGGTCAAGGATCTCGAATACAAATACGGCGACTTCAAAGCCGTTGACGGCGTCTGCTTCTTCGTGCGAGAGGGCGAGATCTTCTCCTTCCTGGGGCCCAACGGGGCAGGAAAGAGCACGGTCATCAATATTCTCACCACGCTTCTGCCCGTACAAAAGGGCAGCGTCAATATCGCTGGATACGACCTGGCCAAAGAACCGCAAGAGGTGCGCCGCTCCATTGGCATCGTCTTTCAGGATGAGACACTGGACCGCGACCTCACCGTCTGGGAGACACTGGAGCTGCACGGCCGCATCTATTCCATGCCCAAATCAGAGCGAAAAGAGAGAATTGAGGAGATCATCAAGCTGGTGGAGCTGGAGGAGAAGAGGAATGTGCGCACCCGCTTTCTCTCCGGCGGCATGAAGCGCAGGCTCGAGATTGGCCGTGGGCTGATGACCAGGCCCAAGGTGCTCTTCCTGGATGAGCCCACCATCGGCCTGGACACCCAGACCCGGCGCCGTCTGTGGGACTACATCAAAAAGGTCAACGATTCCGGAACTACCATCTTTCTTACCACCCACTACATGGATGAAGCTGACCAGGTCAGCAACTGGATCGATATCCTGGACCACGGCAAGATCATCGCTTCCGGCGATCCGACCAAGCTCAAAGATGCCCTGGGAAATGATATGATCTACCTGGACACCAGCGACAACGCCAGGGCAGAAGAAATGCTGCGGGGCATGAAGGCCGTTCGGAACGTCAAGGCCGCAGCCGCAGGATTGGCCGTCACCATAAATGCGGACGGCACACGCTGCCTTCCCATCATCATGAACAGGCTGCGGGAAAGGGGCATCGATATCGTCAGCGTCAACCTGAAAAAGCCTACATTGGATGACGTCTTCGTGCACTACACAGGACGCGACATCAGGGAGGCGGGGGCGGGGAAGCTGCCCCGCATTCAGCCCAAAGGAGGCCGGTGAAAATGAGCTGGGAATTTTTGACAATCTACTGGCGCGATATGCTCAGATTCGTGCGCTTTAGAATTGCTCTGGTCGTCTCTCTCATCCAGCCGGCTCTGTGGATGGCGCTTTACGGGGCAGCCATGTCCAGCAACTTCTCCAGATTAAGCTCTGGCATGACCGTGCCCGAGGGCGCAGTCGCTGTCTCCTACCTGACCTTCATGGGAGCGGGAGTGATTGCTCTGACCACCCTATTTACCAGCCTCTTTGGCGGCATCACTCTGCTGTTCGACAAGAACTGGGGACTGATGAGAGAGCTGTTGGCCAGCCCCATGCCCAGAAACCACATCATCCTGGGCGTAGGCCTGTCCGGCGTCACCAAGTCCTTCATCCAGGTGATGGTCATCATGGGCTTTGGCCTTCTCATTGGGGTGCGCTTCTTTCCCGGCTACACCTTGCTGGAGACGGTAGTTGCCATTTTGGGAGTATTGCTCTTTGTGGGCGTCTTCTCCTTAGGATTTCTCTTCCTCTCCTCGGCCATATCCATGAGCATGGACACTCCGGAGGGGCTGCAGGCCGTCATCACCCTTCTCACCCTGCCCCTGTTCTTCGCCAGCAATGCCCTCTACCCCATTGATGCCTTCCCGGGAGTGATGAGAACGCTCGCCCAGTTCAATCCGCTTACCCATCTGGTGAACGGGGTGCGCTACTTTGCCGTAGGAAGGGACTTTTATGCCATCGGCATTCATTACGTTTACAACAGCACCGACATCATGCTCTCCTTTCTGGCGCTGACGGGCTTTGCCGCGGTTATGTTCCTGGTGGCCTGGCGGGTTTTCAAGAATGCAGTGGTCACCTGAATTGCAATCATGATTATCATAATAGGCGAATGGAGGAAACGATATGAAGATCTTAGGAATTTGCGCCAGCCCGCGGGGCTCCAAGAGCACGACCCTGCGACTGGTTCAGGCCGCCCTGGATGGGGCAAAGGCCTCTGGTGCAGAGGTAGAAATGGTGGACGTCTGTGAGCTGGACATCAAGTTCTGCAACGCCTGCACCGTCTGCTTCAAGGAAGGCAAATGCGTGCACAAAGACGACTTCCAGGGTCTTTACGACAAGATCCTGGCTGCGGACGGCCTGGTCTGGGGTTCGCCCAACTACTTCGACACAGTCACCGCCCAGATGAAGACGCTCATCGACCGCATGGCGGACGCCATTCACTGCCAGCTTCTGCGGGGCAAGTACTGCGTCAGCGTGGCTAGCGGCGGCAACAACTACGATCAGGTCACCACCTACCTGGACGGCCTGATGATCCACTTCGGGGCCTTTGTCACAGGAAACGTGGGAGCGACCATGTCCCAGGGGCCGGCGGCTCTGGAGGGGGCGGAGAAGAAGGCCGTCGTGCTCGGCAAATCTCTCGCCGAGGATATCAGGACCAAGCGCGACTATATCGAGCAAAGGGAGATGCAAGAGGAGATCCGGGAGTACTTCAAGAAACTCGTGAAGATGAACAAAGAGAACTGGGAGCACGAGTACGAGTTCTGGAATAAGCTCAACTGGAACTGAGAGGAGATGAGCTGATTTCGGCTCAAATAACGAAGATATCGCCTCGTTTGGGGGCGATATCTTCGTTATTTAATTACTAATATTATTCATTGTTCAAGCTTTTCTTCCCACAGGCAGAACTCCGATGGGCTCCTCTCCCGAAGAGAGCCCCAGGTACTCTTTGGTTTTGTTCTCGTCAAACCCCGCCGTGTAGGTAGATCCCAGGCCCAGGGACACAACTTCTAGAAGCAGGTTTTCCGCAGCGGCTCCTGCCTCGATGTACACGAACCGGCTCAAGTCCTGACCGGAGATTTTGTTTGTGCGTTCGAATACACCAGTGATTATGAAGACTGCAGGTGAGCCCGTCCTCCAGTCTTCCCGACCGTCCCTGCTGGAGTTGAAAAGCTCAGGGATCTTGTTGCCCTTGGATATAAGCGTCAGATTGTGACCCAGAGGAGAGTAGTGGTAGACACCGGCAGGCAAACCGGTGACATTTCCCGCCAGGAGATATATCTCCAGGGGATATGTGGCCATTGCCGATGGCGATGTGCGGTGGCCTTTGTCATCCGTCACGCCCTGGGCGGCCCAGCAGAGCAAAGATACTTCATCCAGAGTCAAAGACTCGTTCCTGAAGCTTCTTATGGACCGCCTCTCTAAAAGGGCTTTCTCCACACTGATGCCGCCATCGGTGCGCGGCTGTGGCAGCTTTACCACATCTGATGCTTCTTGTTTTGAACTTGCGGACACAGCCATTATGGCCGTTAGAAGGACGATCAGGCCAACCACAAATACGATCATTGTCATTTGTCTCATTTTTCTCACCTGATTCACATAACTCTTTAATAGTTTCCAGTCCTACAATAATGTTTATGCTGACACAGGACGAGGGCAAGATGGCCGTTCATCTGGCCAGGCAGGCCCTGACCAACTACATCGAGAAGAAAAGAATTATCGAGCCGGAAAATCTCTCGCCTGTATTCGAAGAGAAGCGGGGCGTCTTTGTAACCTTGCACGAGGACGGCGACCTGCGCGGCTGCATCGGCTATCCCGAGCCCGTCATGGCGCTTGGCAAAGCCATCGTGGACTCGGCCATCAATGCTGGCTCACGCGACCCGCGCTTTCCCGGCGTGCGCCCGGGGGAGCTCGGGCGAATCGAACTGGAGGTGACCATTCTCACCAGGCCCAAAATCTACACCGCTCCCAAAAAGGAGCTGCCCGAGCGGGTATTGGTGGGCCGGGACGGTCTGATTGTGACCAGAGGTCCTTATTCCGGACTGCTCCTGCCCCAGGTGGCTTTGGAGTGGGGCTTCGACTCACGAGAGTTCCTCTCCCAGACCTGCGTCAAGGCCGGGCTGCCGCCCGATGCCTGGCGAGATGAGGATACAAAGGTGCAGCACTTTGAGGCGCAGATCTTCGCCGAGGTGGCGCCGGATAGAGAGGTCTTCGAGAAGAGCTTCCCGGAGAGCGGATGCGGGACGGTGTAGGAGGATACGTTATAGGATCGAAGATCACGCGCAGCGAGCTAGCTCAGATTCAGGATCTGATTGATGCAGGAGTCTATCTCAACGCATCGGACTTCAGATGAGATCTCTCAGGATCTGGAGCTGGATTTTGACCTGGTGCGTCGCATTACTGCCGAGCTGAAGAAAGAGGGTCGTCTGGAGGCAGTTTGATGGATTGCTAAGAAGAGGGCGATGCATTGCACGGTGCAAAGATCTACGCCGAGGCTCGAAAAATGCAGGGGCCGGTGGTTATGGCCATGCGGCACTCTTCCGCCAGCTCAGGCAGAAGACGGGGATGAATCTCCTTTTCACCCGGCTTTGACGGCGTCATCCTGCGGATTGCTGCGATATCGACGGTCGATGTTCTCCCACAGAGTGCGGGTGGCGTATCTGAGCGAATCTGCTTAAACGATTAGAGAATGCATATTCTAATCAGTTAATTTGCCAATTAATTTCTAACTAATCACCTATTTGCCGAATATTTTTCAGGATTGGCAAAAGCGTTTGCGGCAAAGTCCCAACGCTCTTCCACCCTTTTTTGAGGTACTTTTGGATTAAATTAATATACCGAATCAGAGAGGCTTATTCATATCCACGAAGGAGGAAAAATATGGCTGAGATGAGAAATTTCGCCCTGCGCGATGCTGAGGGAAATGAGATTGGAGTTTTTACAGGAAAATCACCGAGACAAGCCGCCCTAAAGGCAGCCAACCGGGGCTTCACCGAGATCAAGCTGCGCGAACGCGGTACCAAGAAGGTGCATGTGTTTACAGGAGAGAGAGTGCAGGTGGACAAGCCAGCGGGTGCACCGGCCTGGATGCCTGACAAGATTTGGAAGCCAAAGGTAAAGAAGGTCGGCATCGAGAAGCTGGAATAGGCGAAATTAGTTATCTGAAGCCTAAAGAAATGGGATGATGAGGCCCGGATCGGCCTCATCATCGCATCCTCGCCCTGTGGCGGAAACTATCCCATCCGGGCTTTTTTCGCATCCGTACCAGGCTTAAAGGCACAATTAGTTTCAAAATACTTCCAGTCGCTGCCGGTCCAGGGTTCATCCGGATCATTAGGATCATGAGGATAGGCATCATTGTTGGCCTGTATGCGCCAGTAGTAAACGGGATCGTCGTCCAGCAGGGGTCCCAATGAACCTGAGCATCTGGATCCTTTTGTCACCATATCAGCCTCAAAATCCTCCTCCATAACGGGTACGTCAACGTCGTTTTGGTAGTGGATCAGCTCCAGATGGTACGTTGTGGCTGCAGTGGCCGCAGTCCAGGTAAAGATTGGTGTGTCTGTGGAGATGAGGCCACGAGGAGATAGAGGGGTCAATTTGCCCGGAGGCCTGACCAGGTATCTGAAGCTCTTGTAATAGCTCCAAGGCCCTTCTCCCTTGCAATTAATGGTCTGAATCCACCACCGGTAGTAGATTCCCGGCACGAGATCCTGCCCGAGATCGGGCGCAATGGAGCAGACCTTATCGGTGTCAGAGAACACATCTTCTACATTAAGATAGTCACTCATAAATATGGGCTCATTTTGATGATTCGCTTCGGCCACTTTGAGGCGATACTGAGTGCATCCGGTCACGGGCATCCATACAAAAGTCGGACTCATGCTGCCAATGGTGTCTTTGGGAGAGACAAGCGTCGCCCTGCCTGGGAAGGAGGAAGATGTGCAGACGGTAAATTCCATCGGATCGCTCTCTATGTCGTCGCCGCAGTTCGAGCACAGGATGCGCCAGGTATAGTCTCCGGGGTCCAGGCTTATGGACGGTGTCACATAGTATCCATTCATATCCGATAAGACGTCCGGGGCCTCATAACATTGCTTGAGCACGACATCATCCTGATCGTCCCTTACTTCCAGACAGTAGAACATGCAGTTACCATCGTCCTCCCATCGGTAGGTGAGCTTGCCGGTATTCTTGATTCCTTTTGGCTCTTTCAGGACGGGGGCTTCAAGCACCTGGCGAACCGATGCATTTGCTAAAACCGTTTCCCGGGCCGCATCATCTAAGCCCGGTGAACTGGAAGCGTTGGCACTGCAGTTCGTGCAGTTCTCTTGTTCACCCATTTTCAATGGTGTCTGGGCGACACATGATGCCGCCAATAGCAGCATTAGCATCCCTGCCATTGCCACGATTGCCAGCTTCTTATGCAGTGATTCTCGTTTGATCATGATATCATCTCTCTTAGTATGAAGTAATTTGTAGACAAGTTATATATATTTTTTTCTTAAAGAATTAAAAATCATTAAAAAGGATGTACTAAAATACATTCATAGCCACGTAAAAATAATCTCAGTACAACTATTTTATTTTAAAACGCAATACCCCGCAGCTTGCTGCGCGGGTGCGCCGCCGCAGTTTCACTTTTAGGGACAGAGTCGAAAAAATCACAGGAAAATATCCGGAATAGCTGATAAGAAATTAAAAAAGCGGAACAAAAGGCTGCTAAAAAAAGGGCAGCCTGTACCTCTAGGGCACCAGACGCCTTCGGTCACGCGGGAAGAGGACCGCATCGCGGATATTCTCCAATTTAAGCATGGTCATGACCAAACGGGAGAGGCCCAGCCCCCAGCCGGCATGAGGCGGCATGCCGTAGCGGAAGGCATTGAGGTAGAACTCGAATCCATCCGGGTCCAAGCCTTTCCCTTTTATGCGCTCGACAAGCTGGCTATAGTCGTGCACTCTTTGCGCTCCACTGGCCAGCTCCATGCGCGGATGCATGAGGTCAAAACCCCGGCAAACCTCGGGCCGGTCCTCATAAGGCAAGGTGTAGTAGGGCTTTATGGAGGACGGCCAGTCGGTTAGGAAGTAGTGCTCGCCGATAGTTTCACCAAGGAACCTCTCCGTCTCTGTATCCAGATCATCACCCCACTGCATCTTGACGCCAGCCTTCTCTGCCGCCAGCTCCAGCGCCTCAGAATAGGTGATTCTCCTAAAGGGAAGCTTGGGGACTTGCAGATCCAGGCCCAATACCTCTAACTGGTAGCGGCAGTTCTCGGCCACATATCGGTAGGCTCCCGCCACTGCCTCCTCTAAAATCTCCATAACGTCCTTGTCATCGACAAAGCTAAACTCAATATCGATGGAGATAGCCTCATTGAGGTGACGGCGGGTGTCATGCTCCTCTGCCCGGAAGATGGGACCGATCTCAAAAACCCGGTCCATGCCCGCACTCATGAGCATCTGTTTGTAGAGTTGTGGGCTCTGATTCAGGAAAGCCTCCTTCTCGAAGTAGCTGATAGGGAAGAGATCTGTTCCTCCTTCAGTAGCCGCTGCCACTATCTTGGGAGTGAAGACCTCGGTTACTCCTTTTTGGTAAAAGTAGCTTCTCAGGCTCTGCAAAACAGCACTCTCGATCTCGAACGCAGCCAGAACAGAAGGCCTTCTGATGTCCATGAACCTGGCATCAAGACGTGTGTCCAGCTCGCACTCCACCTTCTCCGTGGGGTCCAGGGGCAAAGGCACCTGGGCAGCATTCAACACCTGGATTTCCGTGGGAAGGATCTCATATCCGCGAGGAGCTTTAGCCTCTGCTTTGACATTTCCCCGCACCATTACCACACTCTCCCTGCTGATGGAGCGCGCGCTCTTGAACATCTCTTTTCCCAGCAGCTTCTTGACTAAAGTTACCTGAGCCAGTCCTTTTCTGTCCCGCAGTACCAGGAAGGCTATGCCCCCCAGGTCGCGCATCTCATGGGCAAAGCCGGTTAAAATAACCTCTTTGCCATCCAATTCTGCGTTAATATCGCCGGAATAATGAGTTCTAAGGATCAAGTCGTCTCACGTCAGCGAGATTGGATTCATGATATAAAAACCGTCTGGATAAGATAAAGACAAATAAGATGAGTGACTACATTTTTTACGAGATTCTGTGTAGCACATCTCATCATTCGGGAAAGCATGAAGTAAATATATCTGTAAAGGGATTAGTCGTTTATCAGGGTTTATAGATATGGCACTATCCTGGCAGGGTTTCCTGGGCCAGAAGGAATTCTGGATTTTTCTCTTCATCTTAGGGTGGGTGCTGCTCAACTGGCCTTTAATTGAACTGACGAGCGGCTACGTTATATTGGGCACGCCGGCCATATTGGTTTATATTGCCTCGATCTGGCTATTTTTCATCCTGGCTCTGTATCTCTTCGATCGGGGGAATTTTGATTGATTGGACAGAATGTCGCCTTGGTGGTAATGGTCCTTTACCTGCTGCTGCTCTTTGGCATCGCCCGGTATGCCGACCGCCAAAAACACTTAGGAAAGAGCATCGTGGCCAATCCCTATGTTTATGCTCTCTCCCTATGCGTATACGTCTCGGCATGGACCTTCTACGGCTCCATCGGAAGGGCGGCATCCACTGGTCTAGAGTTTTTGCCCATCTACCTGGGACCCGTCCTGGCCATGACAGTTGGCTGGATAATAATCCGAAAAATGATTCGCGTCTCAAAAGAACACCGTCTCACATCCATCAGTGACTTTATCAGCTTCCGCTATGGGCGAAGCTACGCCATAGGTGCCGTGGTGGCAGCATTGAGCCTGATCATGGTAACGCCTTATGTGGCATTGCAGCTCATTGCCATCTCCACATCTCTCGATATATTGAGCGGCTCGAACATCATATTCCTGGGCTTTAATGTGGAAAGCAAGCTGGTAGTGGCCGTTCTCCTGGGGACCTTTGCCGTAATATTCGGGGCACGCCATCTCGATCCTATGGAGCGCCATGAGGGGCTTATCGCTGTGGTGGCCTTTGAATCACTGGTGAAGATCGTGGCCTTTCTTCTCGTGGGACTCTATGTCACCTATGGCGTCTTTTCAGGATACGGAGATATTATGAGCCGGACGATCGACCTGGCCTCAAACAACCAGACATATGAGACACTCATGGATGTCGAGCCGACGCTCTGGTTCACTTTAACTTTAGTATCCTTCTTTGCCATTCTTTTTTTGCCCAGGCAGTTTCATGTCATGGTGGTGGAAAACTCCGATGAGTTGCATCTTCAGAAGGCCATGTGGCTCTTTCCCCTCTATCTTTTATTGATCAATATATTCGTTCCTGCTATTGCCTGGGGTGGGGTGCTCCTGAATACTCCGGGTCTGAAGGATGCCTTCGTAATAACCATACCTTACACGACTGGCCAGGATGCTCTCTCACTCTTCGTGTTCATAGGAGGTACTTCAGCAGCCACGGCCATGATCCTGGTTGAATCCGTTGCCGTGGGCACAATGCTGCTCAACGATCTGGAGATGCCTTATATTTTGAGCCATGTAAAGAAGGACAAAAACCTGGCCAATACGCTTCTCAATACCAGAAGGCTGAACATACTTCTGGTCGTGCTCTTAGGATATCTCTACTCGCGTGCTGTGGCTTATCAGACACTGGCCGATATTGGAGTCGTCTCTTTTCTGGCGGCCAGTCAATTGGCTCCTGCTGCCTTGGGTGGCCTATACTGGAAGAAAGGCAACAGGAAAGGGGCCATGGCAGGCCTGATGTCTGGCTTTTTGCTCTGGGCCTACACCGCCCTCATTCCCACGGTTGCGAAAGGGAATGTCTGGCTGGTAGATTTAGTCAGGGATGGACCGTTCGGCATAGCCGCTCTCAGGCCCACCAATCTCTTCGGGCTTGATCTGGACATCTGGACCAACTCCGTATTCTGGACACTTCTCGTCAACTGCAGCCTGTATGTCCTCGTATCTTTGGCAAGCAAGCCAAGTTTGGATGAAGAGAGCACTGCGAATTGCTTCGTGGATGCCTTCCTACAAGATAGAGCGCCCCACGACCAGGAGAAGGGAGCGATACACCTGGGGACGGTTGAGGAGCTGGAGGCAACGCTGGCGCACTATATCGGTGAGACGCCGGCCAGGATAGAGGTCGATGCCTACCTTGAGCTTCTCGGCACCAGCCGGGAGAAGATCGAGGCAGGACAGCTTCGGATGCTATGGGGCCAATTTGAGAAGACGCTTACCGGTTTTGTGGGATCCTCGGCCACCAGGATGATTGTGGAAGATCAGGTAACTGTGAAGCCGGTGATGGAAGCTACCAAGGAAACCCTTTCTGCATATGATTTAGTGCGAGGAAAGATCTATGTCGTGCCACAGATTGCCTATGAGGTCTTCACCGATCAGATCACCCATGGCGTGGAGGGGCTGTGCATTACGCATGATGCCCCGGAGGAGGTGAGGCGACGCTGGGGCTTTAAAGAGACGCCCATCATAAAACTCTCCGATGAGAAAGGAAGCGATCGCTACATCTCTCCCAGAAATCTGCCACTCCTCTATGTGACCATAAAGTCATTCGTTGAGTCCAGCAAGAACAGCATCATTCTCATAGACAGCATCGAGCAGCTCATTAAAGAGAACGAGGGCAAAATCCCGCAAAGGGAGATACTGGACTATGTCTACCAGATGGAGCTTTTGGGCCATAAGTCACATTTGATACTGGCGGAAAGGCCCGATTTTGTCCATACGAGCATAACTATGAGCATAAATGAGGTCAAAGAGCTGCTTTTCTCATTAGGCCCCCTTTCCACCTATCTCTTCCGGGCCTTCTCCGATGTCATGCTCTCAAAGCTCGCCGATGACGTGAGAAGAGAGGCAGTTATGCAGGCCAATGAGCTAGTAGCCTCAGGAGAATTCTTTGAGACAGGCAAGCTGACGTCGCCGCTTTCAGATGATTCCGTTGCCGCCTGCGAGCCGGATATGAAAGGCGCTCTGCAGTCCAGTATATCTCTTGATATCCGCATGGACCATGTGCTGACCAGGCATAGCTTCTTTGTGGCAGTGAGAAGACTGGCCAGGATCATTAAGACACACGATCCTGCCTTCGACCTCATGGCGACACTGGCGGATCTCATGAAGAGCTATGGACGAAGTCCCTATGAGATCTCCCTCATTCCAGGGACCACCTACATTATTGCCGAGGAAAAACCACAAAAGAGCCTGGAGCTCTTCAGCGAACTGGTGAGGCACGGCATGGAAGGGCTGTGCTTGAGCCGCTACAATCCAAAAACCCTTAATGAAAGGTATAATGTGCCGGAAGATGCGGTTATATGGCTTACGCAAAAGAGTGAGCCTGGATATAGGACGGTGGACCCGACGAACTTCCCCCGGCTCTCCAGTATGATCTCCGATTTCCTGGGCAAGGCCAGCTATCCCATCATCTTGCTGGAAGGAATGGGATATCTCATCACCCAGAGCAACTACGAAACTGTGCTCCGGTTTGTCCAGTCCCAGAGAGATGAGATCGCCCTGAAGAACGCGATAATGCTGGTGCATATCGATCCACTTTCCCTGGACACAAAAGAGCTGCATCGTTTGGGGAGCGAAATGGAGACATTTAAGGTATGATATAGAATATAGAAAAACATTCTAATAGTTAGCGAGCCCTAATTTGATGCTATGAGCGATGTAGGACTTATATTATTATTCGTAGCCATAGTCTTTGGCGCATTCTTGATCCTGAGATCCCTCAAGAATTTCGTAATTAATGCCATAATGGGGCTGGTTATCCTTTATATCGCTGATGCCATAGCAGGTCTGGGAATTGGCCACAGCTGGCTGGTGATCTTGATCTGCGGCATCGGTGGAGTCTTGGGTGCATTCCTGGTGATACTGCTCCATTTCCTGGGAGTTGTAATTTAAATGGAATCTAATTTTTCATTCCTTTCTAAAACGCTCACTAGATTGTCATTAATTGTAGAATTCATATTATTAAGATTTTGCAGCAGCTCATTCCCGGAAGACGTGGTCTTGTATAGCCGTTCTTCTTTTACCAGATACCCGTGCGAAGTTAACCATTCGAGGTAAAATCCGGCATTTTTAAAATTAAGGTTTACCTGGTAGACTATTTTGGTCTTGCTTGAGCCATCCGTTTTGCAGATATTGAGAATACAGCCAAGTATCTCCGGCTTATTTCTTCGCGTCATCTCCTTTATTCCTCGCTTTTTGTCGGCCTCCGTATACTATACCACATTAGATACTGATAAAACTTTCGTAACTTTAATATTATGTATTTTCAGCGAAAAAATATATACAATTATAAGAATTATTGTTACAAAATAAAAAATATTATCCGCACACAATGGATGCAATCATCGTATCCAGTTCTTCTGCATCCCTCTCCAGCAGTCCGTCTCCCTGGCTCTTGAGCTTTGCCAGATCCCGGCGCAAGGGTCCCAGGCGTAAGCCCGCGTTTTGTCCCTCAGCAAGGCATGCCAGCTGCCGCAGCCTCTCTAGCCTATGCCTCATGGCATCCGGCTCTTGCAGCAATTCCGACAGCCCTTGCAGGGCCTTGACGACGCTTTTGCCGCGCGCTGTTAGCTCCAGGTAATTGATCCTTCCCTCCGGTCGCGAATTGATCAAACCCTGCGCTTCCAGCTCACGAAAGATGTTGCAGGTATGGGGAAAGGTAGAGTCTATGTGCTTGGCGACCAGTGCGGCGTAGGCGTGCTCGATCTCACCCACGGCCATTATTGCTAAAACGGGCTTTTCCCGGAGGAAAAGCCGCTCTAGTGGTTCACGCATGCATTCTCAAACTTTTCAGGCCTGCACAACTGCGTTTGCTTGGACCTGGGTGGGAGTGATGACTGGGGCGGAAAGGGCCAGCTCCGGCGGGGTTATGTCAGTCTGCTTGTCAAAGTCATAATACAGATCAGTCGTCTCTATGCTGACCGATATTTCTCCCAGCCTAATCGATTGATTGAACATCTTCATCTGGCCGGTATTGGAATCCATGGCACCTATGATCTCCGGCGTCATGGTAAAGCTCATGAGACTTTGGTATTTCACAGGCAAGTAAGACTTCTTGGAGATCCAGACCGTCTTTTCTATCTTGCCCGTCTCATTCAGCTCGGTTCTGTTGACAGAGGGCAAATACATGGGATACTGAGTCACCTTAGCTGCTATGGCAAAAGCGGCATTTTGGAGATTAATGTTATCCCCACTCCCGGTTACAATCTTCAATTTGTAGGCATCCTCGCCGCTGATAGCCTCCATGCCGAGATCCTCCGTAATGGAAAGATTAAACGTCTTTGCTATGGATTTTACCTGATTATTTTTGTCCGGGCCCCAAACCTCTTGCATAGACCGCGGGTCCACAAGATGGGTCCAATTGCCACTCTCATCATTTACATAGGTTGAGTTTCCTATCTGGTAAACATCGGCACTTGTGGTGCTGGTGTTCGCAGGCTGGCCGGACATCTCCATCTGGTTCTTGGTCGAGCCACTGGCATGAGCCGCTAAGCTAGACATGTTTACAGAGGCAACCGTCTCAGCGTTTTCCGTGACTGTAGTTGACTTCTCATTAGTTGCATTGGCCCCAGAATTGAGCTTTAGCGTCTGAGTCACAGAACTCTTGATGCTGTAACTGGTCAGGTTTTCGGCTGTTGCAACGGATAGAGTCTTGAGCTCTGCTGCACTCTTATCCGTAACACTCGGACCTTTCTCCGTGCAACCAGATATGGCCACGGCAATCAACATAAGGACTAGTAATAATCTCTTCATATTTGATGCTCCAATCTCAGTCATTCAAGCCTAATTTGGCACGGTAGGCAAAAACTTTTCGCCTGTGATCATCTCGAATAGTTTGATGTAAACCCGGCTCGTCTCTTGCACCACGTCAGGAGGCAGGGCAGGGATTGGCGGCTCATTTTGGCCGGCGTCTCGGGCTTTATAGAGCTGATCTTTATAGCCCGTCTGGCGATAGTACTGGCGCACATACTCCTTGGATAGGTCCACGAACTCACCCTGCTCATAGCAGGCCTTGTCCCAGAAGCGATCCTCATCTGCAGTTCCGTAGACATCGATCACCATGATCTGTCTTCCATTGTCAAAGGCCAGCTCCTTTTTGCCGTCCACGTGAATCAGGCCTCGCGAGGCAACGCTCTTGCCGATGTCCTCATCGATCTTGAGCACAACCTCCCGGGCATCCTCATATTCCTGAGAGGAAAGGCCGGAGATGTGCAGTGCTTCTGCTTTTTCCAGCAGGCGATCGGTCTTCTCGAGCTTAGTGGAGACCTCCAGGAAGGGCTCGGGCAGAATCTCGCCGTAGATGACCTTGTGACCGGTTGGAAAGCCCAGGGACTGTGCCGAGACCTTGCCCTCTTTTACCCGGTCGTAAAGAGAGCCTGCCACATACCAACGGCAGATCCACTCCAGAGGAATGAGGTAGTTCTTGGACTTTCCTGTAATCTGCTGCGGCTGGAGTATGTCCACCTTTTTGCAGAGCATACCTGCGGGGGCCTGGTACTCCAAAAAGTGGGTCTTGATGCCCATTCTGGCCGCCCTCTCAAACCAATAAACCCCCTCACGACTGAGGGTTTCGCCCTTAAAGGGAATCAGGCTGGGAATAACCTTGTCGAAGACGGAGATGTTGTCTGTAAAGAGAAACTCAAGTCGGTCCCCGAGGTCGTAGGCCTCTTTGACCTTGCCCTTTATCAAAAGCTTGCGCTGCATCGGAGTTCATCTGGCCGGGAAAGATGATAACACTTTTGGTTTTGAAGCAAAAAAGGAGGATAAGAGAGGCTTATTCCTCTCCCATGCCGCCCATACCACCCGGCATACCGCCTGATCCGCCGGACTTGGAGGCGATGACATCGTCTATCCGAAGAATCATGACTGCGGCCTCAGTGGCACTGTTGATGGCCTGGGTCTTGACCCGCAGAGGTTCGACAACGCCAAGCTTTAGCATGTCCACTGGCTCGCCGGTGTCCATGTCCAGGCCGGCGCTCTTGATGCCCTTCTCATGCTGGCTTCTCAGAGACACCAGGGAATCGATCTGATCCAGACCGGCGTTCTCGGCCAGGGTCTTGGGAATGACTTCCATGGAGTCCGCGAAGGCTTCAATGGCCAACTGCTCGCGACCGCCCACGGTAGCCGCGTACTCGCGCAGGCGTAGCGCCAGCTCGACCTCAGGGGCACCGCCGCCGGGCACAATCTGTTTGTCTTCTACGACTACGCCCACAACGCGCAGTGCATCTTCCATGGCCCGGCTGAGCTCATCGACCACGTGTTCGGTTCCGCCTCTTAGGATGATGGATACGGACTTGGGGTTCTCGCACTCTACTACGAAGGTCATCTTCTCGTCGCCAATCTTCCTCTCCTCGACAATGCCCGCTTTGCCCAGGTCGTTCTTGGTCAGATCGTGGATGCTGGTGACAACTCTTCCGCCCGTAGCGCGGCCCAGCTTCTCCATATCGCTCTTCTTGACGCGGCGAACCGTGTAGATGCCGGCCTTGGCCAGGAAGTGCTGGGCCAGGTCATCGATGCCCTTCTGGCAGAATACGACGTTAGCGCCGGTGGCCATGATGTCATCCACCATGCCTTTGAGCATGGTCTCTTCCTGGTCCAGGAAGGCTTGCAGTTGATCGGGCGAGGTGATCTCTATCTTGGCATCGACCTCAGTCTTCTCGATCTCGATGGCAGCATTGAGCAGCGCGATCTTTGCGCCCGTGACCTTCTTGGGCATGTTGGGATGCAGCCGGTCCTTGTCGATGACCATGCCGTGTACCAGCTCGGAATCGGTAATTCCGCCGCCCACCTTCTTCTCCACGGTGATGTTGTCGGTGTCAACAGATCCGTCCTCATCCACTACGGCCTTGACAGCCTCAACGGCCAGGTTAGCCAGCTCGCCTCGAGCTGTGCCCGAGCCCTTGCCGGTCATGGCGGTGATGGCGATCCTGGTTAAAAGCTCAGTATCCTTAACCGAAACATCCACGGCAATGGTCTTCAGAATTTCCAGGGACTTGTCTGCAGCAGCCCTGTAGCCGGCAGCGATAACCGTGGGATGAATCTCCTGATCGAGCAGAGCCTCGGCCTGCTTGAGCAGTTCCCCTGCAAGCACCACGGCAGTAGTGGTTCCGTCTCCAACCTCAGCATCCTGGGTCTTGGCAATCTCCACCATCATCTTGGCGGCGGGGTGCTCGATGTCCATCTCTTTAAGAATGGTAACACCATCGTTGGTTATTACTACGTCGCCCAGAGTATCGACCAGCATCTTGTCCATGCCCTTGGGGCCGAGTGTGGTTCTAACGGCTCCTGCCACGGCCTTGGCGGCCATGATGTTCGACCTCTGTGCTTCCCGGCCAGCCGTTCTTTGGCTGCCTTCCTTGAGAATAACTACTTGCGCTCCACCAAATTGTCCTGCTGCCATTTAATACCTCCAATTGCGATTTAGATCAAATTAAGGCATCGGATGTTTGAACGTCTATATGAAGGTTGCGAGAGGGAGAGATGTTGAATCTTAGTGATAAGATCGTAAGGAGCCAATTTGGTAATAAATTGTAGATTTAACAAATTATTTTACCATTTATAATTTTAAATCAATCTTGGTAATGGAATGATGAATATGTTTGGGCGTTGCGCCACTTGGACATTATTCGCAGAGGGTGTTCCAGACAAATACGAATAGGCGAAATATAGAATTATGATCACCAAGAGTATTAACGCAAAACCTAGAAGCAATATTGAACGGTTGCCCCATTTATATTCTTCATTATTATGTGATTACGGTTAAACTTATATATATTTATATAATCGTTGGAATCTAATAATTGATTGGAAACTAGATGGACATCAAGTGGCTCTAATTCGGATTCTAATTCTTGTTCCAATTCAGGAACTGATTCGGATTTCAATTCAGGCTCAGATTCAAGTTCGGTATTGCCGTCCGAGCTAATAGATTGGTTTTCTTCCAATTGGGATAACTTCCGTTACATTTAGTCTTATCTTATTACTGCCTTTGGATAAATATGCAATTTATTACGGTCAACTTGGTTTACTCGCATAGTATCTTCAACAATTTTTAATCTATCGGCATTGGGTACATAAATACCCCAATTTCTTTCTTTGACATCCATATCTTTTGCTATCTGCATCCTTAAAATGCCGATTTGTTCGTCGCCTCTTATAACTACAAGATGTCCGCGATTTCCAGGTAATTGAACGCGAATATTGTTAGGTGGTAAACTTTCTCTGACGTTCCTCCTGGCATGGCAACTAACTGCCTTCACCTTATCTCTAATTGACTTCATTGGAGCCTAACCTCCCGGATCAAGTAGACGCATTAACCGATCGATCTCAATTTTAAAGCCCTTATTTTGAAAAATAATCCCAGTTCGTCCTTCTAGCCGAAAGGTTTTTATACTTTATGCGCCTACTATTAT
>Ga0247840_10000894_pt1 | contig 60102 bp, 60 predicted proteins | sample LaCruzMarch2015__FD_192404 | JGI IMG/M metagenome (GOLD analysis project Ga0247840, IMG submission 192404) | Freshwater microbial communities from meromictic Lake La Cruz, Castile-La Mancha, Spain - LaCruzMarch2015_17m | ecosystem: Environmental > Aquatic > Freshwater > Lake | place: Spain... | reverse complement strand
TCAAACCGCGTAAAATGGTATTTCCCATCATCCATCTTCTTTCCACTGAATAAAAGCCCTAGGGAATAAATCCATGCACTGTTAATATATCTGCGATTGGATAGCCCCCTATTATTTCTCACAACACTATCCGCTACCTTAAAGCGATGATCACTAATGTATCGGGTGAGCAAGGTGCTATTGCTAACCTTGCCTCCGCCATTGGTGCGCAAATCAATCACCAGATTTTCGGCACCCGCTTTTTTTATTTTTCTAAAGCTGCCTCTGATAAATCTGCCAGTACCCGAACCCGAAAAACTTCCCAGCCGCATAAAAGCCGTTCGCATAAGGGTGTCAATCTGTAACATTCTTTTTTCGGCTTTTTGAATTTTTCTGATTTCTTTTTTGGAGGGGAGTTTGATGCCCGGATTCTTTTTGATAGAGTCTTTTGTTAAGGAGGCAAGTGCTGAAGCACTCACATTGGCAATTAGTGTATCAACCCGCTTACCAGACCTGTTCAAAAAGGAGATGGCATATAAACTATCTAAGCCCAGCACGTTTTTATAAAAGGCGCCAAAGTTGCCACTGATTTGCTGAGTGGCATATTGGTTTCCAGGACCATCACCACTAATGAACTGCGAGAAAGTATCAACAAACTGACGGCCACTCAGCTGATTAATCTGTAAAATTTTGGTGCCCCTCACAAATATTGAATCACTGGGTCGAAGACTATTGATTACTACCATACTATCGTCCCACACTTTAATATTCAGCGGAAATCGAAATTTAGAAAGGCGGGAGTATTTTTTTGTAAACGATTTTGAATTGCGAACGGCGGTATGCCCGCATTGTATTTTGCTCACATAAGAAGCTACCGTATTTCTGAAAGACACTTCATTCATTGAGTCTTTTACTTGATCTATTGCTGACCTAAAAAAACTATCAAGGGTTTGCTGGGGTGTATACCAATACATAGAAGGGTGATTCGCTTCCAGTATTTTTTTAAGCAGCTGTAAGTCTTCGCGCAAAAGCGTTGCCGGCTGTTTGGGTAATTGCGTAGCAAGCCCTTGAGCAGAAGCCCCCCACGATATAAGCCACAGCCCCACTAGGTAAAGCACTTTTCTTGCCATTGCCTATCTGGTTTGAAAGGCGTTCCAGCCCTGAGCCGTTAATGGATACTCATTACCTCCGCGACTAATGAGTTTACAGCCCTCCTCAAGTGTAGTCATATAGCCGATTACACTGATCTCTTCATTTAAAACAATTTTATCATGATCTTCCTGCCGAATGGTAAAAATCAACTCATAATCTTCGCCGCCATTCAACGCACAGATAGTTGGGTCTAGTCCAAATTTATAGGCAGCTTTACGACTGTCTTCGGATATAGGTATTTTGTCTTCATAAACCCGGCATCCGATACTACTTTGATTACAGAGATGTAATACTTCACTGCTAATACCGTCACTTACATCCATCATAGCAGTTGGTGTAATACCTGCTTCTTGCAAAAAGTCTACAACCTCTTTGCGGGCCTCCGGTTTTAATAATCGGCCTACGATATAAGATTCGTTTTCGAGGTTAGGCTGAATAGCGTTGTTTTCTAGAAAAATTTTCTTTTCCCTTTCCATCAGGGTTAGCCCCAGAAACGCACCGCCACAATCGCCACTAACACAAATCAGATTACCTGCTTCCGCCGTGTTTCTTTTTACAAACTTGTCTGGAGCCACTTCACCAATTGCGGTAACCGAAATGATTAAACCTTTACCAGAAGAGGAAGTGTCGCCCCCTACCAGATCAACCCCAAGTTTGTTACAGGCAAGATAGATGCCTTCATACAATTCTGTGAGCGCTTCTACACTAAAGCGATTGCTGATGCCGAGGCTTATAGTAATTTGTGTGGGTGTTCCATTCATGGCATAGATATCACTCAGGTTCACCATTACGGCTTTGTATCCTAAGTGTTTTAGCGGGGTATAGGTTAAATCAAAGTGAATACCTTCAATTAGCAAGTCGGTGCTTATAAGGGTTTGCTTGCCAAAATGATCAATCACTGCAGCATCATCTCCCACCCCTAAAATGGTAGAAGCGTTATGTATTTCTATGTTTTTGGTAAGATGTTCGATGAGGCCAAATTCACCCATGCTGCTTACTTCGGTTCTATTGTTCATGCGTACTATTTTGGTGGTTGAAATTAAAGAGTCACTTCTCCTCCATTAATGATGTGTAAAAGTTCGTTGTGAATTTTTCCGTTGGTGGCCAATAAATGTGGCTGATAGGGAGAGTAGGGATTTCCGGCAAAGTCAGTAACCATTCCACCGGCTTCTTCTACCATTAAAAATCCCGCAGCACTGTCCCATGCCTGAAGTTTATGTTCGTAAAACCCATCAAATCTTCCCGCAGCCACCCAGCAAAGATCAATCGCCGCACTTCCCAATCTGCGAACCGGAATTCCTTTTCTGATTAGTTTTTCAAATATTTGCAGCGGACCATTGGGAGCATCCAGATAAGTGTAAGGGAACCCAGTTACTAGGCAGCTTGATCCTACTTTTTCTTTACTGCTTACGCTTATTTTATGATCATTTAGGGAAGCACCCCATCCTTTTTGCGCGAAAAAAAATTCTTTCATAAAAGGATTATATACAGCTCCCATGATCATTTTCCCATCCTGCTCTAACCCGATACTTACACAGCAAAGGGGAATGCCGTTTGCAAAATTTACGGTTCCGTCAATCGGATCAATAATCCACTTATAGGTAGAATCCTGAATTATCTCTCCGGCTTCCTCGCTCAATAAAAAATGATCGGGAAAATTTTTGCGGATTACATCAAAAATGGCATTTTCTGCTGCATGGTCTGCTTCGGTAACTAAGTTATTGATACCTTCTTTATTGCTGATAACAAACTGTCCATTGAAAAAGCGAACCATTTCGGATGCGCCGGCTTCTACGGCAGCTAGTAGGGTTTGTTTAAACATATTGCAAAAGTAAGGCAGGCAACTACCTTCTGGAAATAAAATGCAGGTTCTTACCCTCCTTTAACAGGTTTTTTGTGGGATTGTACTACTTTCAACTTTTGCTAACCATGTTAGGGCCGTATGTTGTTATCTGTAATCATCGTTCATTATCGGGTTCCGTTGTATTTAGCGCAATGCCTATATTCTCTAGAAGTGGCGCTGGAAGGCAAGGAGGCAGAAATTATCGTGGTTGATAACGATTCCCAACCCAAGTATACTATTCCGCTAATAAATCGTTTTACAAAGGTTCGCTGGATTATTCCCGGCGAAAATGTTGGCTTTGCCGCAGCCTGTAATCTTGGATGGAAGCAGTCTTCCGGACAATATATTTTATTTCTGAATCCTGATACCCTGATTACAGCCCAAGCAATCGATTCCTGCCTTGGTCAGTTGATAAAAAAAAATACAGTGGGGGCTGTGGGGTGTAGGATGGTGAATGGATTAGGATATTTTTTACCGGAAAGTAAGCGAAGCCTTCCTTCCCTGTTTTCTGCTGGATGTAAGATGACTGGTTTGTCTGCCCTATTCCCTCGTTCGGCAATATTTAATAAGTATGCCATGGGCAATGTTGATTCGAAAGATTCATGTGCGGTGGAAGTATTAACAGGTGCGTATTTATTGGTTCCCCGAAAAGTGTTGGAAGAAGTAGATGGATTTGATGAGGCATTTTTCTTATACGGGGAAGATGTAGACTTCTGTAGAAGAATTGGTGTTGCCGGATATACCTGTTGGTACGAAGGGGGCACGTCGGTGATACATTTTAAAGGCGCCAGCTCTCGCCACAGGGGGAGGCACTATTTTAATCATTTCTATAGAGCGATGATGGTATACTGTAATAAGAATTATCCTTTTCCTGTAAAAAACATCTTACAGGCGGTTATATTCATCCGCCAACAACTTCATTGGGGTTGGAGTGTTTTGCGCCATGCGATATTCCCCCAAAAATCTTTTCAGCAGGATACTTATCGCTTTTTGCTGGTAAGCATTGGAGGGGAAAGCGAGCAATTGATTCAGCTACTCAGGGAAAGCAACCATTTGCATTTTCTTGTTAAGGAAATCAGCTGGTTTACTTGGATCTCCGACCCGAAAGTTATCAAAGAACAACTCCAGCCATTCATTGTGGTTTTTAGTATTGGCCAATTGAGTTTGGAGGAGGTGGTAATTTGGCGAGCGCAAAATCCAGACGACCAGCCTTGTTTTTACTGGCATGTGAAAAGTGATGGGCTGGTAGGCCCAGAAAACGCTCTTTCCTTGCGGGTCGAATAACCACTGCCTCAGCTGATATGTGAAATCTATTTAGTAACTTTGCGTAAAGTGCTTGCCGATGCCTCTTATCACTTTGCAACTTCCTAATTCGATTCTAAAAGCACTACGTCTTCCCCAAAATAATCCCCGTAGTCAACAACTTCGGATATTAAAAAAATTATTGAAAAAGGCGAGATTTACCGAGTTTGGACAGCAATACCGCTTCGATGAAATTTTACTGAGTAAGCATGTAGGGAAAAAATTTCAGGAACAGGTGCCCGTTTCTAATTATGATAGTATTTACAAAGCGTGGTGGCATAAAACCATGGCCGGTTCGCCCAACGTATGCTGGCCGGGAAAAATTCGATATTATGCGCTCAGTAGTGGCACCAGTGAGGCCGCTAGTAAGTTCCTGCCTATAACAACTGATTTGCTGCGCGGGAATAAAATTGCAATGATTAAGCAGATGTTAAGCTTGCGCACGTATGAAGATATTCCGTTGGCAACCGTTGGAAAAGGCTGGCTGGCATTAGGTGGGAGCACCGATTTACAAAAAGGAGCAGGTTATCTGGCCGGTGATTTGAGCGGTATTACAATAAAGAGATCTCCTTTTTGGTTCCAGCCCTTCTATAAACCCGGTAAAAAAATTGCTCGAGAAAAAGACTGGAATAGAAAGCTGGAAGAAATAGTTGAAAAAGCACCTCAATGGGATATTGGGTTTTTAATAGGCGTACCTGCGTGGATTCAGATGTGCATGGAGATGGTAATTGCCCGTTATCAGCTGAAAAACATTCATGAAATCTGGCCCAACTTAGCCGTTTTTGTGCACGGGGGCGTTCATTTTGAACCCTACAAAAAAGGATTTGAAAAATTACTCGGCAAGCCAATCACCTATATCGAAACCTATCTGGCTAGTGAAGGTTTTATTGCTTATCAGGATAGGCAATATGCCAAGGGCATGCGACTGGTTACGGGGGAACACCTTTTTTTGGAGTTCGTGCCTTTCAATGAAAAAAATTTTACAGCAAATGGCGATTTGGTTAACAGTCCGGAAGCCCTAATGATTCATGAAGTGGAAGAGGGGAAAGATTATGCACTGCTCATCAGTACTTCTGCCGGCGCTTGGCGGTATTTGATTGGAGATACCGTTCGTTTTGTTGACAAAGAAAATTGTGAAATCATTATAACCGGGCGCACAAAACATTTTTTAAGTTTGGTTGGGGAGCATTTGAGCGTGGATAATATGAACCGGGCTATTCAGGTTGCTGCAGAAAGGCTCAATATCAGTATCCCAGAATTTACCGTAGCCGGAGAGCCCAGCGGGTCTTTTTTCGCACACCACTGGTATGTTGCAACCAATGATTTGGTAGACCCGGTCGAGCTAGGAAAATTGATTGATGATACCTTGAAAGAGTTGAATGATGATTATGCAGTAGAAAGAAACGCTGCTTTGAAAGAAGTTAAGCTAGATGTGCTTTCGGAAAAAAGATTTCTCGATTTTATGCAATCGCAGGGAAAAGTAGGCGGACAACATAAGTTTCCCCGGGTATTAAAGGGCACTATGTTAGAAAAGTGGCAGGTATTTCTGGCTAAATAGTCGTAGGCCCCACCGACCTAGTTGAGTATTAATTGTAAACAGAACTGATATGCTGGCTCCAGTGTTGAAAGGGTTATTGTTGGGGTTTTTTCTGGCCATTTCGGTGGGACCTGTAATCTTTTCTATCATAAAGCACAGCATCAGTCACGGAAAACTGGCCGGCTATATTCTGGTGGCAGGCATTTCTGTAAGCGATATACTTCTTTTACTGGTTTCGCACTTTTTCACGCAGTTATTTCATTCCCTCATGGCACACAAAACTGCCATTGCGATTTCGGGCAGTATATTTTTAATTGTGTTGGGACTGTACACGCTGTTTTTCAAAAAGATTGCCGTTTCTAATGAAAACAGTTTAATAGATAGGGAGTATAAAACGCATCATTACATTGGAATGTTTTTTTCGGGATTTTTAATCAACATTCTTAATCCCGCCGTATTTCTTTTTTGGTTTGCGTGGACGGCTGCCATTCATGCCGACGCCGAATCAACACCCAATCCTGCACAGTATCAGTTTATAGTTTTCGCCACATGCCTACTGTTTGTTTTACTAACCGATTTGATGAAAGTTTTTATGGCTGCGAAGCTTCGCAATCAACTTACCCCAAAAGTATTGAGAATCATCAATAAAATATCCGGTATAATTTTGATAGGGTTTGGGATTGCTCTTGTCGGAGGACTTCTCTTTTGGGGTAACCGCTCACATTAAATTCGGAATGCCGTATGAGAATATTTTTATTGTTGCTGAGTTTTTTTATTCAGCTTGAGTTACCTGCTCAATCGGATTTGTTGGTGTTGAAAAAAAAGGAAATAACCTTGCAAAGCTGGTCCTCCGGCAGCTATATCATCTTCCGCTTCACGAATCGCCAGTGGATTGAAGGATTTGTAAGAAAAGTACAGAACGACTCCATATGGATTAATCAGGTACAAATTAATCGGGTGTTTAATAATTGGGGTTTTTATAGTTTCGACACAAGCCAATTGGGGATAATGAAATTTCATATAAAAGAAATCAGCGCAGTGCCCAAAAAAAATTTTTCAAATAATATTATTACCAATGGCAAGCTTTTTCAGGTGGGGTCTGGGGCTTTTATTTTTTTAAATGTATTTAATTCTGCTATTCGCAAAGAGCCTGTTTTTGCTTCTGATAATTTACCCAGACTGGGGGTTGCCTCGGCTGTTTTTCTGTTGGGTACAATTTTGGCAAGATCCCATAACATGTATTGGGAAATGGGCAAACGGTATCAGTTTAAAACAATACAATTGGGGGTAGATAGCAGCAGGCGGACTGCTACAGAAAAATCAAACCCCTCTTTACAATAATCAGCATGGCTTTACAAATAGCAAAAGGTTTGCGTACCCTCTATAGAATCACAAAGAAGGTTCTTTTGTATTCTTTTCTTTCTTCGTTTTTATATATTGTAGTTGGTCGTTTTCTGATGCCCCCCATAACCATTATGCAAATAACCAATTCCTGGGGTTATGGGTTCAAGCGAAATTATGTAAGCTGGGAAAAAATAGCCCCCTCTGTAAAATTAGCGGCGATTGCCAGCGAAGACCAGTCTTTTACCGATCACGGTGGCTTTGATTGGGATGCTGTTGAGCATAGTTTACGGCCAAGAAAAAAGGGCAAAAAATCGAAGATTCCCTTGGGCGGAGGCGCCAGCACCATTTCTCAGCAGGTTGCGAAAAATGTTTTCTTATTCAATGGTGTTGGTATATTTAGGTACGTGCGTAAGCTGCCCGAAATTTATTTTACTAAAATGATTGAATGGTGTTGGGGTAAAAAGCGAATACTAGAAGTGTACCTGAATGTGATTGAAATGGGTCCCGGTATTTTTGGTATTGAAGCAGCTGCGCAACATTATTTTGGTAAGCCGGCTTCCCGCTTATCCCGTGCAGAAGCTGCTATGATTATTGCTTGTCTTCCTAACCCGAAAAGATTTACGGTTAAGCCTCAAAGTGCTCGTGTTGGATGGCGCTACCCACAAATTTTACGGGAAATGAATAATATAGAAGATGATGAAGACGTTCGAATCCTCATCAGAAAATGATTTTTATTTAATAACTCCGCCTGAAATAATTGATTTCACCGAATCAATTGCCTGTTGCAGCCTTTCCTCATGGCTGCCATTCACTATATGCCAAGGAGTCGATTGATGCACGAGCAAGTCCTTATAAATATGAAAAAGCTCCACGCGGTTTTTGTCATCGGGATATTCTCTCAGTTCATCTTTCACCCAAGGCAAATCTGGGGAACACAATAGATAACCGTGGTATTGCCTTTTTGCAAGTTCATCTAAAACGAAAGGGTGACATTTTCCAAATACATACTCACACCACACTTTCATCACATACATATCGGTGTCAATAAACAGTAGTGGCGGATGCAGCGTGGTTATCAGGGAGGAAGCATTAATCCAACAACGCTCTTTTTCGGACCAGCTCCAGCTATTTTCTACCCGTCGGGCATATTCATCTTCCAGCGTCAGCTGTCCTTTGGCAATTTCCAGCAGTTGCTCAAACGTATAGGTGGTTCCATTACTAAGCAGATATTCTCTGGCAAATTCAGGGCACCAGTGTGTATGAAAATGTTGTGCCAGCTGTTCACACAACGTGCTTTTGCCGGTAGATTCGGGCCCAATAAGTACTATTTTTTTTACCATACGGAAAAACTACGTGTCAACCCTATTACACAACGGGGTTTTGATCTGAATGTTGCATTCGCAGCTTCGCTTTTTTCTTCCAACTTATAAGTCCTGCCACAGCCAATAGCAGCAATATCATAAACTGAACACTAGTAAACATAAAACCCTTAACAAAATAAAGCGGAATGGATGCCAGGTTGGTGGCAATCCACCAATACCAGCTGGCCACTTTCTTTTTTGCCATACCCCACATGCCCGTATAAGCTGTTGCGGAAGCAAGTGCATCGGCCCAAGGGATGGCTTCGGGGGCAAAGGAGGCTTTAGCCCAAGTTAACCCCACAAAGAGAATTCCGTAGGAAATTCCAAAAAAAAGCAACTGAAATTGCCAATCTTTTGAATCATTGGTTGTGATGTGCAATATCCGATCTCCAGATACTTGGTCTTTTCGCGTCCATAACCACCATCCATACAAACTCATAATCGTATAGTAAAGGTTTACACTGGCTTCACCTAGCAAGTGCCCTTTTACACTGATATAAATAAACAGGATGGTATTGATTAATCCGGTAGGATATACCCAAATACTTTCTTTTCTACTAAACCAAACACTGATAATGCCGCTGATAACAGCTACCATTTCAACGGCCCCTGTTTGTTGCAGACCGGCATAAAGTTCTTGATATAATTGCTGTGATGGCAAGGAGGTGAAGATACTAATTCAATCAGGTTGTACAACCTAGACTGTTTTAAAGTAAACAGATAAAGTGAGATGCAGCAGGTAATTATTCGGCTTCTGCTACTACTTCTTTAACTTCCGGAATCATGCGTTTCATCATTCCTTCAATACCCGCTTTGAGGGTTATCAGGGAGGAGGGACAGCCACTGCAGCTACCTTGGAGCATCAGGTTTACCACACCATCTTCGTAGCTTTTAAATTGAATAGCACCACCATCCATTTCAACGGCAGGCTTCACATAATTTTCCAGCAATTCTTTCACGCGCTTTACAACATCGTCATCGTCTGCATGTACCGTGTTGCCAGTAGGCTGCATCTGTGCCAACTCCTCTTCATTTACAACTACGCCCCCATTTTCAAGGTAATCTTTCAAAAATTGTTTAATTGCAGGAATAACATCCTGCCAATCTTCGGTTTCCGCCGTTTTGGTAAGCGTAACAAAGTTGCTCGCAATAAATACGCCTTTTACAAAGGGGAAGCCAAACAACTCTTTTGCTAACGGAGAAGGGGTAGCCAGACTCTCTTCTGCAAAATCAATGCTTTTTCCCGGATACAAAAGCTTGTTTGCCACAAACTTCATGGTTTCTGGGTTTGGCGTCATTTCAGTATAAATGCTGATAACAGGATTTCCGGTAGTAATCATAGAAGGTAGCGTTGTGTAATACAAAGATAACATTTCGGCAGCGCAAAGGGTTCAGTTCTGCCCCCGAAGGAGTTTCCGGCACTGCTTTTTTCGGATTTCGTAAATTAAAACCCCACAGCACCCTGCTTAATCGGGAACAATGCGCAGCTTGGCATAATTCAGCATGATCTTCTTTTCGCCATTATTGGTGAAAACAATGGTTGCCACGGGATTATGTGCCGACCCCTCCATGCGGGTAACCATTCCAAATCCAAATTTTTGATGCTCAACCTGTTGGCCAACCTGTAATCCTGAAGTGTCGCTCGGAGCGAAGTCGGTCGATGGCACATGTTCAACAACTTTGGGAGGAGCGGGCGGTAAGTATTCTGGAGTGGTTGGTCGGGAAGAGCCGGGGGAGTTTTTATTGCTGCGAACCGGAGCCGGTATATCGCTGTAGTCGCCCCAGGCCGATCCCCTTGAACGTCCAGCCGAACTCCCATTCCAACTGCCGTTATTTCGATTAGCTGATCCGGCATAGGATTTGTCTAAATATTTTTCGGGAATCTCATCTAAAAATCGGCTGGGATCGTTCTGAACTAGCTGTCCATATCGATATCTCGTATTGGCATAACTCAGCCACAGCCTTTGTTTGGCACGGGTAACTGCCACATAAAATAACCGCCGCTCCTCTTCCAGCTCCTCTCGCGTATTAATGCTCATGGCACTGGGGAACAAAGTTTCTTCAATGCCCCCTACAAATACACCTGCAAATTCCAGCCCCTTAGCAGCATGGATCGTCATCAAACGAACCACATCAGTGTTTTCTTTGTCGTCATCTGCATCCGTATGCAAGGTAACTTGCTGCAAGTAGGCCCCGAGCGATTTGTCGCCTAACTCGCCATCATCATTTGATGGACTCTCCGTCCATTCTTTTATGGAGTTCAGTAATTCCTGCACGTTGTTGTATCGGTCTAGTCCTTCGGCAGACTTATCATTGAATAATTCTTTCACCAGTTCGGTGTGCTTACCTACCTGCACCGACACATCATAGGCGTTTTTGTTGGTGAGGATGCTCTGGAAATAACGGATCATGGTTACGAAGCCGCTCATGCTTTGCAGTGTGCCGGCTTTGAAACCGAATTCTCCCGCACGGGCCATGATTTCGAATACGGGCAACTTGAATTCATTGGCAAGAATCACCATTTTCTCAACCGTAGTTTTGCCGATGCCGCGAATGGGATAGTTTACAATCCGCTTCAGCGACTCTTCGTCAAGCGGATTTACGGTTACCCGCAGATAAGCCAGCAAGTCCTTGATTTCTTTGCGCTGGTAAAAACTAACACCGCCATATATGCGACAAGGAATTCCCATCCGGCGTAAATTTTCCTCAAAAGATCGGCTTTGTGCATTGGTTCGGTAAAGAATGGCAAAGTCGCTATTGCTGTAATGATTTCGTAATTTTTGTTCCTGAATCGTGTCGGCAACAAACTTGCCCTCATCGTTGTCTGTCATGGTGCGCACCAAGTGTATCAGCTCTCCTTCTATATTGTCGGTCCACAAATTCTTTGGAATCTGTCCAACATTCTTTTTAATCACTTCGTTGGCCACCTGTAGTATATGAGCACTACTGCGATAATTCTGTTCCAGTTTTATTAGGGTAACATCATCATAGTCTTTCTGAAACTGTAAAATGTTTTCAATGGTTGCGCCCCGGAAGCTGTAAATACTTTGTGCATCGTCTCCCACCACACAAATGTTTTCATGAACGGCAGCAAGCAATTTGGCAATGCGATATTGTACAGGGTTGGTATCCTGGTACTCATCTATCAGCACATATTTGAATTTATGCTGATACTTGTGCAATACATCGGGAAACCGTTGCAGCAGTTCATACATTTTCAACAGCAGATCATCAAAGTCCATCGCGCCGTTTTTGAAGCATCGCTCGCAGTAGGCTGCGTATATTTTAGCGATTTCCGGTTTTTTTGCACGGGCATCTTCCTGTTGAATATAGCTGTCTTCCGCATAATCTTCTGGATAAATCAGGGCGTTTTTAGCAGATGAAATGCGCGACCCTATAGCGGCGGGTTTGTATTCTTTTTCATCTAGCCCCAGCTCTTTGGTTACGGTTTTAATTACAGACCTACTATCGTCGGTATCGTAAATAGTAAAGTTGGCGGGATATCCCAAGTGCCGAGCTTCTGCCCGTAAAATTCGAGCAAAAACACTATGGAAAGTGCCTATGTATAGGTTGCGCGCTTCTGTATTACCAAGAATCCTTTCTATACGATCCTTCATTTCTGCCGCCGCTTTGTTGGTAAACGTGAGCGCCAAAATATTAAATGCATCTACTCCATTATATAGTAAGTGTGCAATGCGAGTAGTTAATACTTTCGTTTTTCCGCTGCCCGCACCGGCAATTATCATCAGCGGACCCGTCAAATGTAATACCGCCTCTTTTTGCTGTTCGTTCAGCCCCGACAAATAGTTCAACATGAGCGCAAGTTACAGGGTTGCCCATGGAAAATGAAGGAAATCCCGTTGGAAGCGATGGCTTTTTTTATTCACAATATATTTCAGTCGCCCTGTTAATTTGGCTGCTTATGCTAGGGGTTCTATTGATTACTATAAATAAATCCGCTGAGTTATAGGAGTAAATAAAAGCACTGAAAACATAATAGTCTATTGTTTTGGTAGACTATTGTGTTTTACTTATCTTTGTTGGGTAGTGGAGGCTTAGGGGTTTGCTTCTGCTTTTTATGGTCAAGTGGCCGAGAGGCAAGGTAGGGGTCTGCAAAACCCTGGACGGCGGTTCGAATCCGCCCTTGACTTCGTAAGTCATTGGTTTTCATAGGCAAGCAAGCAAAGGGCCCGCATTTCTATGCGGGCTTATTTTTTGTTAAATCTGGTTTAATTAACGTTTTTAAGCAGCCTACTCTTTTGTTTTGTGATACCTTTGCAACTCCAATAACCAAAAACGTACCGTATTTGCTTGTGCAATATCGAAATGGTTAACAGAAAATAATACGATATGTATCTAAATAAACGTAATAAAATAGCTGCCGGGTTGGTGGCAATATTTTTGCTGGCTTTGCTCGTTTTTCAACCGGTAGCTTCATTAAAAGGCAGCACACCCGAAAAAATGTATTCTCCGGATCCTACCGGCAAAGTGGCGCTTTACCAGCAGCTTGGCTTGGAGGCGATGGGGTTATCCCGGGTAGCTTTTCAATATGCACTGAATGGCTGGAATGCATTGTTGAAAGAAGGGAAAATAAAAAAAGATAATATTCTCTCTATTCTTGACTTCTCGCTTCCGTCTGGAGAAAAAAGAATGTTTGTGATTGATTTGGAACTGGGAAAATTATTGTTCAACACCTATGCTTCTCACGGAAAAAATTCCGGCAACACTATTCCTACCCATTTTTCTAATCGGCAGAATTCAAATCAGTCGAGCCTTGGATTTTATGTTACCGGCGATACGTATAATGGGAAGCATGGAACCTCTCTTCGTTTGCAGGGAGAAGAGTCGGGTATTAACGACAATGCGCTCAGTCGCGGTATAGTTGTACACGGTGCCGAGTATGTCAATGAGCAAGTTGCCGAGCAGCGCGGATCTATCGGTCGCAGCCAGGGTTGCCCCGCCATACCTCAACATCTCTCTAAGCCCATTATCGACCAGATTAAAAACGGCAGCTGCCTGTTTATTTACAGTCCCAACAAAGAGTATCTCAGAAAGTCGGCCATTGCCGCAAAAAATTCCTAACCTGATTTTTTATATCAGCGGCTGGGAGTATTCTTTTTTGCAGGCACTTCATTTCAATAGTATCTTAGGGCTAAATTGATTGCTATGCCTATCCGGATATTCCTGCTGCTTATCTGCTTTCTTTGTTTTTCATTTGCTGAAGCCCAAAAAAATGATCCTGTTTTAGAAAAGCAACTGCAAACGCTTATTGCTGGCTTTAAAGGAGATATTGGCATTTATGTGCACAATCTAAAAAACCATCGTCAGGTGGCCATTCAGGCCGACACGATTTTTCCTACTGCCAGCATAGTTAAGATTCCTATTCTTACCGGTATCATGCGTAAAATAGAAGACGGTCAACTTTCTTACCACCAACCCCTTATTTACAAAGACTCGCTACTGTACGATGGCGAAGACATCCTCGGCTCATTTAAAAACAACGAAAAAATTGAGTTAAGTAAGGTGCTGATGCTTATGCTTACTACCAGCGATAATACCGCCAGCCTTTGGCTGCAGTCGATAGCAGGCACCGGCACCCGCATCAATGAATTGATGGATAGCTTGGGGCTACCCAATACCCGCGTGAACAGCAGAACGCCTGGGAGAACAGAGCAGCGCATCAAGTGGGGTTGGGGCCAAACCACTCCCAGAGAAATGGGAAAGCTATTAGAAAAAATCATCAACCGCGAAGTAATCAGCTATAATGCGAGTGAAAAAATGCTGCGCCTGATGAGCAGAAATTATTGGGACGAAGAAGCCATCTCTCGAATTCCGGCCGATGTGTTTATTGCCAGCAAAAGCGGCGCAGTAGATGCCAGCCGAAGCGAACTCTTATTTGTGAATGGAAAAAAATGTAGCTACGTTTTTAGCATTTTTACAAAAAATAATCAAGATCGTTCCTGGGAACCCACCAATGAAGCTTGGGAACTTACCCGAAAAATTAGTGAGTTATTGTGGAAATACTATAACTAAGAAAATAGCTGGTATACCAACCAGCTCATGCCATATGCCAGTACGGTCATAAATCCCAGCTGAAATAAAGGCCACTTCCAGCTCTTGGTTTCTCTTTTTACCACGGCCAGCGTACTCATACATTGCATGGCCAGCATATAAAAAATTAGCAGGGAAAAAGCAGCAGGTAATGTATAAACTTTACTGCCATCAGGATGTTTGGCCGCAGCCATTTTTTCTCGCAGTGAGTTGTTATCCGTTTCTTCTACACTATACAAGGTGGCCATCGTGCCAACAAATACTTCCCGAGCTGCAAAGGAAGTGATAAGGGCAATACCAATTTTCCAGTCATACCCCAATGGCGCTATCAGCGGCTCAATGGTTTGCCCCAGATGCCCAGCATAAGAATGCTGTAATTTTTCTGTAGACCACTGTTTATTTAACTGTGATTCACTGGCAGGGGATTCTTTAATTAGTTGCTCGTATTTCGCATTAACGGTTGCAATTTCTTTGCCCGGACCAAAGCTGGATAAAAACCAGAGAATTAAGCTGATCATCATGATAATCCTGCCAGCATCGGTAACAAATATGCGGGCCTTACCTACCATCGTTACCAACACGTTTTTCCACCGAGGCGGCCGATAAATGGGCAACTCTAAAATGAAAAAACTTTTTTCCTTGATTTTTATTAAACGCTTTATCAGATAGCTCATCAGTAAGGCCATCATGCCACTGCCGAGGTAAAGCCCCATCATCACCAACCCTTGTAAACTTAAAAATCCAAAATAGTATTTATTGTCAATTACCAGAGATATTAAAATCGTGTACACCGGTAATCTAGCACTGCAACTAACCAGGGGCGTAACGAGAATAGTAAGTAACCTTTCTTTTTTATTTTCAATAGCCCGGGCCGACATGATAGCCGGAACAGCACAGGCAAATCCACTAATCAATGGCATTACACTTTTTCCATTCAGTCCAGCCTTTCGCATCATTTTGTCGCTCAGAAAACCTATCCGAGCCATGTATCCCGAATCTTCGAGCATGGTTATCAGTCCGAACAAAATCATGATCTGAGGAATAAAAACCAAAATGCCGCTTAACCCAGCTAAAAAGCCATTGATTAACAAGTCGCTCCACCAAGCCTGCGGTAGTTGAAAGCTGAGCCAGCTGCCCGCCCGCTGAAAAGCCCATTCTATAAAGTCCATGGGAAATTGCGCTAACCCAAAAATACTTTGAAACAATAGAAAAAGTACAACCAGCAAAATCAGATAACCCCAAGTTCTGTGCAATAGCAGGTTATCCAGCTTTTCTGTAAACTTTTTTTGTTGTATTGGATTGGGTTCGGAAACATGTTTTATTAATACCTGCCGAATATGTGCATACCGATTAACAATTTCTTCGGCCTGCGTTTTGGTAGAGTTAAAGGCAAACTTTTTTTCTATGCTTTCTATTGCATGCTGTTCGTGGTTGCTAAGTGGAAAGGATTCGTGGTGAATCAGGTAATGCAGTGCTGCATAATTACTGATGGCGGGAATTAATTTTTTTACTTCCTCCACCGGAGCACCTACTTCTGTGCGGGCATCATAAAAATGTTGATCATCAATTGCCGGAGAAATCCCAGCCGCCGCTGTTTCGAGCAGCACTTTTTTTAGTTCGGTGAGGCCTTTGTTTTTTCGGGGGTTTACCACCACTACCGGAATTTTCAATTCTTTCGATAATCCTGCCGCATCTACATAAATGTCTCGCTTTACTGCCAGGTCGTTCATGGTAAGCGCCATCACAACGGGAATGTGGAGGTCTATAATCTGCGAACAAAATAACAGGTTCCTTTTCAAATTACTGGCGTCTGCCACCAGCAATACCAGGTCGGCCTTCACTTCCTGATCGGCACCCATCAATACTTTATAAGCCACCCACTCATCTTCCCGGCGGGGATATAAACTGTAAGTACCTGGCAAGTCGATTAAAAAAGCTTTGTGTTCTTTGTTAAGCGATATCTTACCCAACATTTTGTCTACCGTAACCCCCGGAAAATTTCCAACCTGCTGACTTAACCCAGTTAGCGCATTGAATAAGGAGGTTTTACCGCTATTCGGGTTTCCAACTAAGGCAATATGTAAAGGACGATTCGGCAATTAAAAATTATTCCTGCAAAAGTAGCAGCAAAAAAGGGCGTTCAGTTACGATATTGGGAACAGAATCGATACGCCCAATCCGATAGGGCAACATTTTAACCTTTTGGGTTGTTCGGGTAATAATTGTACATATTGTACCTTTGAAAAATGAAAAAATATCTTCTCTGCTTGCTCTTAATGCCTCTGTTACTAATGGCACAAAGCAAGAAAAAGAAACTGCAGGCCGAAATGAATGCCCGAAATGAAAGAGTTGCCCAATTAACTGCTCATGTTCAGTTTTTGGCAGACGATCGCCTCGAAGGGCGAAGAACCGGAACCCCGGGCGAAGAAAAAGCCCTAGAGTATATTGTTAATCAATATCGGAAAATGGCGTTAGAGCCTGCCGGAACCGATGGATATGTGCAGGAATTTGTAGTAAATGAGGGAAAGCAATTAGATACTTCCACGCATTTGGTGGTAGAAGATCACCAGCTGGTGTTGCTAAAAGAGTATTTTCCACTTTCGTATAGTAAACCCGCCAATGTAAAGGCATCGCCCGCGATGGCTTTACAGGAATCCGGGGAGCCTTGGTTTTGGGATATAAAGGAAGTATTGGACGAAAATAAAACCAATCCCCATTTCGATCTGCACTCGGCAATTCGGGAGCATGCCAAAAAGATTGCACAAAAGGGGGCTACAGCCTTATTCATTTACAACAGCTCATCCATTACCGACAATATTCAATACAATAAATTCGACTCTTCCGCCACCGCGCAACTGCCCATAATATATTTAACTAAAAACGCCCTGGCTGCTTATTTCAACGACCCCTCTGCTACCGTAACCCTAGATCTGTCGGTTGCTTTTGTTAATCGGGCAAGAAAAGGGAAAAATATTGCCGGCTTTATCAATAACCAAGCAGCCAATACCGTAATTATAGGCGCACATTACGACCATTTAGGCTATGGAGAAGATAAAACCGCACTGGATACCGGTAAATTGATTCATAATGGAGCCGACGATAACGCCAGCGGTACCGCAGCACTGATTGAACTTGCCCGCATGCTAAAAAAATCGGCCCCTAGAGGAAACAATTACCTGATTCTTAATTTCTCAGGCGAAGAGCTAGGTTTATTGGGCAGCAAATATTGGCTGGAATATCCTACCAAAACCATCTCGCCGAATTATATGATTAATATGGACATGGTAGGCAGATACGACACTGCCCGTAAACTTACAGTTGGCGGTTATGGAACTTCTCCGGTTTGGGCAGAAGTGGTGCCAACTACTTCTGCACCCCTGGTAACTCATTACGATAGCACGGGTAGCGGACCCAGTGATCATGCCAGCTTTTATCGAAAAGATATTCCGGTATTATTCCTGTTCACTGGCAGCCATTCAGATTATCACAAAGCTACCGACGACTGGGAAAAAATAAATTATACCGGGCAGGAAGAAATTGTGCGTTGGGTTTATCGGCTGATTGAGGCTACCGACACAAAAGGAAAGCTCCCCTTCAATAAAACCCGCGAACCTCAAATGGGCAGAAGTAGTGGCTTTTCTGTAAGCCTCGGCGTTATTCCAGATTATGGCTATACCGGAACCGGCATGCGCATAGATGGGGTTAGCGCGGGCAAACTGGCAGAAAAAATCGGATTACAGGCAGGCGATGTGTTGCTGCAACTGGGCGAGTATTCGTTTGTTGATGTAACTGCCTATATGCAATCTTTGAGCAAGTTTAAAAAAGGAGATAAAACTACCCTTCGCTATAAAAGAGGTGCGGAAGAGAGGAAAGTGGAAGTTCAATTTTAAGATAAGTATATGAAGCTGAAGCTGGACACAGAGGGGATGAATGAAGACTTTTTTGCCAGCACCCGATTGCTGGGAATTACGGCTCCGCTTAAGTGTTTCCAGTTTTGTCTTTTATTAAATCAACAGTTGGGATATCGGTTTAGACTAAATGCCGAGCACGAAATCCCCATGAGAAGAAAAGAGCGCACCTATTATTTTTCTGTTTACCAGTCAGCCGAACCTAATAGCTCTTTAATGCATTATCTTTATCACAATCATTACGACGGAGAATATTTACTTCCTGAATTCCGGCACATGGATTTTTTGTGGCTGATGAAAGGCGACCTGGCCTCCGATGAGGCAGTTAGCTGGATTCGGCAAGTGGTAAAGTCGATACCCGAAGTTCAGTTAATTGTTGAGTTGCCAATTGAACAGGTAAAAAACAAGGGTAACATGATTTTATAATCTTCCTTAATTTAACCTACAAGCACATGCAATCAAATGATCTACCCGATGGCTGGGCGCTTCAGCAAAATGAATTATATCGTAAGATAGTTTTTAGCAGCTTTGCGCAAGCCTTTCAATTTATTACAAAAATGGCAGCGTTGGCAGAAGCAATGAATCACCATCCTCGCTGGGCACAAAACTATACCCAAGTAGAAGTTTGGCTAACCACGCACGATGCAGGCAATACTGTATCTGAAAAGGATATTGAGTTGGCAACTGGCATCAACCAACTGCCCCTGTAAATCACGCCAATACTTGGATACATTTTTCACCTGCTGCTGTTATTCTGCCTATAGGCTCATTACAACAATGGATGCCTACTGATTGCAGCAGGGATAACACTTGCTCCAGCGCATCGGCACTTACTGCTATCAACAATCCCCCATTGGTTTGCGGATCGGGTAAAACAGTAAAGGCTTCCATCACATTCACTCCCGGGCCAAATGCCACTTTTTTCTGATAAGCATTCCAGTTTCGGTAAGTAGCATCCGGCACGATACGCTCACTTAGGTAAGCCGGAACAGAGGAGAGAATAGGCACTTTTGAGTAATACAATTCAGCGCCCAATCCACTTCCTTCGGCCATTTCAATTAAATGTCCCATCAGTCCAAATCCGGTAACATCGGTTAACGCATGCACACCCGGTATTTTACCCAGTTCATATCCAACCGAATTGAGCATTCCGAGTTGGCGGTGAAAATCTTCTATATGCTCGGGCTTAATTACCCCTCTTTTTTCTGCAGTAGATAAAATGCCCACCCCCAGTGGCTTGGTTAATAGCAGGTAGTCGCCGGCCTGTGCGGTATTATTTTTCTTCATATCGGCAAGCGTAACCCGCCCCGAAACTGCGAGTCCGAATACGGGTTCTGTGCTGTCTATGCTATGTCCGCCCGCCAAGGGTATACCCGCTTCACTGCAGGTTTCTCTGGCGCCGGCCATCACTGCTTTGGCCAGTTCTGGGCCTAGTTTTTCTAGGGGCCAGGCTAGAATAGCCAATGCCAGCAAGGGTTTTCCGCCCATAGCATACACATCACTGATGGCGTTGGCAGCAGCAATTTTGCCAAATAAAAAGGCATCATCCACAATCGGGGTAAAAAAATCGGTGGTGCTTACTAATCCGGTACCATCCCCCCAATCGTAAACGGCCGCATCATCACTGCTTTCGTTACCAACCAGCAATTCCTTACATTGATTAGCAGTACGACTGTTTTGTAAAATACTTTCTAAAGCCGCCGGTGCCATTTTACACCCGCAACCTGCTGCAGAAGAAAACTGAGTAAGCCGAATTGTATCCATAATGATTTTTTACTACAGCCATTGTGCCTGCGTGAGACATTGTGTTGATCCTTTTTCGTCTTTGATCACCAATTCGCCGGCAATAGTAACCGCAATTGGTATGCCGGCTAGTTCTTTTCCGTTTACAGCAAAATTAACCCACTGGTTTTTTTTATATAAGCGCTGGTTATAAGCCTCCAGCATTTCCTCCTCGTGTTGGTTTATCCATTGCTGATAACGAAATTCTAAACAGGTACATAACTCTTTTGCCAGTTCAACGGGCGGGTGAACTTTTCCGGTAATTTGTTGCAAAGAAACAGGTTGTCCTACCCCCTCCTCAAAATGCGATTGATTGATATTCAGTCCTATTCCAATAATTGCCCAGTTCCACAATTCCCCCCTCCAGGTATTTTCAATCAAAATTCCACCTGCCTTTCTGTCACGCCAGTAAAGGTCGTTCGGCCATTTGATACGGGTTTCTTCTCCGGCATATTGGCTTAAAAAATCGTAACAAGCAACCGAAACCCATTGGTTGAGTCCGGGTAAAGACCTGTTTTTTTGCAGAAAAGTGTTTATCAATACCGACATCAGTATGTTTTTACCCGCCTCACTGGTCCACCGTTTACCCATACGCCCCTTTCCTTCTAATTGATTGTGAGCGAAATACACCGCACCATGGTAGGCCAATTTGCTGGCAATTTGGTTTTTGGCATACCTATTGGTACTATCTACTTCCGGTAAAATGATGAACGGCGTGCCAATAGGACTTTTAACGTGGGCAGGTAGCAAAGAAGTAGTATTTTTGTAAAGGTAGCTATTGGGCTTTCAGTTTTCCTGCAAGTTGGGAAGAAATATTCTAGGAGCCCAAAATCAACCGATATTCATTAACAAAACATAGAAATTTATTGGAAACGCTTTCTGTATTAAATAGCCGAAAAAAAAATACAATCACCCGGCTCAACCGCAATTCAAAAATCATCAAGTCGATTATACGAGCCATTCAGAATAAAAAGGGTGATAAAGTGGTAAGCCTCGATTTGAGAAAAATTCCTGAAGCCTCTGCTGATTTTTTTATTGTTTGTGAAGCCTCCAGTACCACCCAAGTAAAAGCCATTTGCGATGAAGTGGAATTTCAGGTGAAGCAGGATTGCGATGAAATGCCCTACAAACATGAGGGCCGCCAAGCTTTACAGTGGGTGCTGATTGATTATGTGAATGTGGTGGTGCATGTAATGCATCCCGATGCACGTAAATTTTATAAACTGGAAGAAATGTGGAGCGACGCCTCCGCATTAGACCATACTGAATAATCATCGACTCTTATACCTCCTTTTAAACAGAAAAGTTACAGTACCTATATGCCACAAGAGAATAAAACACCCAAACCCGGATCGCCCGACAGTCAAAAGAAGGGGCCGAAGTTTAATATATACATGATATATATCATTGCATTTATTGCACTGGTAATTGCGAGTTTTGGTAAGTTTTCTCCCGACTTAATTGAGGTTAGTCAGCAGGAATTCGAGAACAACATGCTGGTAAAAGGAGACGTTGCGAAAATTGATCTGGTAAAAAACAAAGATCGGGTTCGGGTTTATTTATATCCGGATAGCCTGAAAAAAGAATATTATGTTACCAGGCTGAAAAAATCTGTAACCAGTACTAAGGCAAAAGAACCCTTGTTCGAGTTTAAGGTGATTGACTGGAAGTCGTTTACCGAAAGCATTACAAAAATCACTACCGAAAAAGGCCTTCCAGAGGTTAAACAACAGATAGTAGAAGATCAGGATTGGACCGGTCCTTTATTCAATACCATTTTCTCTTTATTGTTAATTGTGGGTGTTTGGGTGTTAATGATGCGCAAAATGGGAGGCCAGGGCGGAGCCGGTGGTCCTGGAGGTATTTTCAGCATTGGAAAATCAAAAGCTACCCTGTTTGATAAAGGCGCTAAAGTAAATATCACTTTTGCCGATGTGGCTGGATTGGATGAGGCTAAGGTAGAAGTGATGGAAATTGTAGATTTTCTAAAGAATCCTAAAAAATATACCGCCCTAGGCGGAAAGATACCTAAGGGTGCATTATTGGTGGGCCCGCCCGGCACCGGTAAAACCTTATTGGCAAAAGCCATGGCAGGAGAAGCACAGGTACCTTTCTTCAGTTTAAGTGGTAGCGACTTTGTGGAAATGTTTGTGGGTGTGGGTGCCAGCCGAGTACGCGACCTGTTTAAGCAAGCTCGTGAAAAAGCCCCTTGTATCATATTTATAGATGAAATTGATGCAATCGGAAGAGCACGCGGAAGAAACGCCATCATGAGCAATGATGAAAGAGAAAATACCCTCAACCAATTATTGGTTGAAATGGACGGATTTGGCGGCGATACCGGCATCATCATTTTGGCAGCTACCAACCGCCCGGATGTATTAGACTCAGCCCTACTGCGCCCAGGTCGTTTCGATCGTCAGATTTCTATTGATAAGCCCGATGTTAAAGGAAGAGAAACCATTTTCAAAGTGCATCTGCTACCAATTAAAATTTCTGAAAAACTCGATCTGCACCGTTTGGCCGAATTAACACCCGGATTTGCCGGCGCCGATATCGCCAACGTATGCAATGAAGCAGCACTGATAGCCGCCAGAAAAGGAAAGACCTCTGTAGAGATGATTGACTTTCAGGATGCGATTGACCGAGTAATTGGCGGACTGGAAAAGAAAAACAAAATCATCGCACCGCACGAAAAAGAAATCATTGCCTACCACGAAGCAGGGCACGCAGTATGTGGATGGTTTTTAGAACATGCATATCCGCTGTTGAAAGTTACCATCGTTCCCCGTGGTACGGCCGCATTGGGATACGCACAGTATACCCCCACAGAACAGTATCTGTATAATACCGATCAGCTGAACGACCAGATTTGTATGACCTTGGGCGGAAGAGCTGCCGAGCAGGTATTCTTTGGAAAAATTTCTACCGGCGCAGCCAACGATTTGCAACAAATTACCCGCATTGCCTATAGTATGGTAACTGCATATGGTATGAACAAACATGTGGGTAACGTAAGTTTCTACGACCCTACTCAGGAAAACACTTTCACCAAGCCCTATAGCGAAGAAACCGGAAAAATGATTGACGAGGAAGTTCGGTCAATTATTGATGCCGCTTACCAAAGAACCATTCAGTTGCTGCAAGAAAAGAAGCACGAAGTGGAAGTGTTGGCAAAAGAATTGCTGAGCAAGGAAGTGCTGCATAAAAGTGATGTAGAATTTTTGATCGGCAAAAGACCCTTTGAAGAAAAAAAGCCGATAACTATAGAACCCGAAATGAAGAACGATGAGGTGGTGGGCGAGCATACGATTGGTCCGGGCCAGCCCAACTCCGACGAAAACGCTACTATAGTATAAGTTATGGGCAGCAACGCCAGAGATACCATATTGAAAAAAATAAAACAGGCACTGCAGCAACCGGTGCCTGTTCCCTTTCCTGCTACTCTGCCCCTGCCTCCCTATCCGGCCCTGCAGCAAGAGCCAGCCCTTGAGTTTGCGGAAAGATTTACCAATTTGCAAGGACAATTTTCTTATTGCAGCAGTGAAGCAGAATTGGTAACTCAGCTGAATGCACTCGCAGAAAAACGAAAATGGGAAAAAATATTTTGCAGAGAAACTGCCCTACAGGAAATGTTGCAGGCAAGCGGATTTCCGTCTAATTACCACCCTACATTAGCCGATTGTGATGCGGCCATCACAGGATGTGAATACTTGGTTGCCAGAACAGGATCTATATTATTAAGCAGCGCTGGCGAAAGCGGAAGAACCGTGAGTGTATATGCCCCTATTCATATTTGTATTGCCTATACCCATCAGGTGGTGGAAGATATTGGTGATGGTCTGGAAAAAGTGCTGCTGCAAAATCCAACCTATCCCTCTTTGCTAACCCTAGCAACAGGCCCCAGTCGTACAGCGGATATTGAAAAAACATTGGTGGTGGGGGTTCATGGACCAAAAGAGGTGTTTTGCTTTTTAATTGACCAGTAATCTACTTATATGAGCCAGCCTTCTTCCACACTTTTATTTGTTTACGGATCGCTGCGAAGCGGATTTCATCATCCTGCTTACGCCTATATAAGCCGCTATTTTGTATTGAAGGGGGCAGCTACCACCAATGGAATCTTATATGATATGGGCGAATATCCTGCTGCCAAAACAGCCACAACAGATCAGTTTATCCAGGGAGAGCTTTACCAAATTCATGAGCCTGATGAATGGGAATGGGCCATCGCGCAGCTAGACGATTATGAAGGGGTTCAGGCAGATGAGGATGGCCCCGCTTTGTATGAAAGAAAACTGGCAGCGGTATCCCATAACGGGCAAACATTTTCAGCTTGGATGTATTGGTTTGCAGGTGATGTTACCGGAAAACCAATAGTGCCCGGGGGAGATGTGCTGCAATATCTACAACAAAAAAATCGATAACTCCATGGTGCCTGCTCCAGGAAAAAAAGTATACTTTATCTCTGATTTCCATCTGGGCGCCCCCAACGCAGATAAAAGTTTAGTGCGCGAAAAAAAAATAGTAGCCTTTCTTAAAGAAATTGAGTCGGAGGTAGACAGCCTCTTTATATTGGGTGATATTTTCGACTTCTGGTTCGAATATAAAAAAGTTGTTCCTAAAGGGTTTACCCGCTTGCTGGGAAGTCTTGCAGCACTCAGCGACAAAGGAATTCCCATTCATGTATTTACCGGCAATCACGATCTATGGATGCACGGATATTTTGAAGAAGAGTTAGGCGTAAAAGTGTATCACCAACCAAAAGTATTTCAATGGAATCAGCATACTTTTTTAATTGGTCATGGTGATGGTCTCGGGCCGGGCGATTATGGGTATAAAAGACTAAAGAAAATTTTTCGCAATCCGTTTTGTCAATGGTTATTTGCCAAAGTGCACCCAGACTGGGCAATTGCTCTGGCCAACTATTTCAGCCGCGCCAGCCGGGAAGCAACTGGCACTGCCGATCAGCAATTTTTGGGAGCCGATCAGGAATGGCTTATACAGTATTGTTACCGAAAACTAGAGAAACAGCCGATTGACTATTTCTTATTCGGCCATCGGCATTTTCCTATAGACTTTACATTGAATGAAAAAAGTCGTTACGTTAATGTGGGAGATTGGATTCAGCATTTCTCCTATGCCGTTTATAACGGATCTACGCTGGAGCTGGTTACCAGTTCTGATTCTTCTCAACCCTGATGTATGAACCCTTTTTTGCAACAGACTATCTTAAGCAACTCTATCAATGATTACCTAAGTGTATTAGCAGTAATTGCTATTGCATTTTTAATGAAAAGAATTGTCTCCCTTTTTTTGGCCAACTGGCTGTATCGCAGCTTATCAAAGAAAGCCGGTAATGACGCAAGACAGTCCTTTCTCAATTTGGTTTTGCAGCCCCTTCAAGTATTTATCATTTTACTGGTTTCGTTTGTTGCCCTTGATAACCTTAACTTCCCACAGGTACTGCAAATGAAGATTTACCACACTACTTCCAAGGAGATAATGGAGTCGTTATTTATTGGCCTGCTGATCGTTGCTTTTATCTGGTTATGTCGCCGCGGTATCGATTTTATTGCGCTGATTTTTGAAGAAAAAGCCAATCAAACGTCTGATTTAACAAATAATCAGCTGGTCATCTTCTTTAAAGATTTTTTTAAAGTAATGCTTGTGCTTATCGGAATCCTGTTGGTATTGCGATTTTCTTTTAATAAAGAAATTGGCACGCTGTTAACCGGACTAAGCCTTGTAGGTGCGGCAATAGCCCTTGCTGCGAGGGAAAGCATGGAAAATTTAATCGCCTCGTTTATCATTTTTTTCGATAAGCCTTTTGTAACCGGTGAGCTGGTTAAAGTAGGCTTGTTTACAGGAACGGTAGAAAAAATAGGGTTACGCAGCACCCGCATTCGAACACTCGAAAAATCGCTGATAACAGTTCCCAACAAACAGATGGTTGATACTATTATAGATAATATCTCTATGCGCACACAACGTAAAGGCGAAGTTCGGATTGAAATAGATTTGTCTACATCCGTAAATCAATTGCGCGATTTTACGCAGGCCTTACCCGAAAAAATAATGGCCACTGGTGCTGAATCCTGTACCGTGTTTCTGGCAGATACCGGCATAAATGCTCATATAGTACAAGTTGAATATTTTACTCCACCCAATGAAAGTATTGAAGCATTTAATGCGGGAAAGGAAAAAATAAATTGGCTGATTCTGGATGAGTTGGCGCAGCATCAAATTACCCTATCTGCTGCAAATAACCGACTTACTGTTCAGATGCAAAGCCCACAATAAATTTGTGCTTACTGAAGCTTGGAAACAATATCCGCGAGTTCTTTTTCTACATTTCCGGTTTTCCCATATTCCACTACCCTACCCATTTCCTTACCATTTTGTAAAATAATAAATGTGGGAACCATCGTGATATTCCAGGTAGTATGCCAGTTGTGCGGAGCGGTTTTTTGCCTGTCAACCCCTACCAGCGTTATACGGTTATCCGGAAAACCACTTTTATCTATTAGCCGATAAAACACCGGAAGAATGTTTTGGGTATCATGGCACCAAGTACCTCCAAAAATAAGTACCGTAAAAAAGTCTTTTTGCTGGCGAAATATTTTTACTGCTCCTGCATCTGCCGAACCATATTTTCTGTTTTCCGTCATCCAGGTAAAGGCCTTTTCTTTTTCTAATATATTTCTGGTAAGCACGCCTTTCATAACCACGGTTTCGGTGTCGGCCATAACAGTGTACTTGGGTTGTTGGGGAATACTTTTTGAAGAGCAGGAAAACATACTTGCGATTAAAGCGATAACAAGCATACTAAATAACAAGCGCTTCAGATTCATAAAATTGGTGTAGAGATGAGTGAATTCCAGTGTAAACTTACAACTGGCTTTGTAGTTCTAACAAAAACGATTTAAATCTACCAAGTGATTGAACCAATTGAAATTGTTTGTCAATATCTTTCTTATTTGCCTGCAGATAATTCTTGGCCCCATCGATGGAAAATTTTCGCTGTCGCAATAAAAAATAAATCAACTGCAAGTTTTTTATATCCTCTACCCGAAATAGCCGATCACCCTTTCGGGTTTTGCGGGGTTGCAGAATATCAAACTCATTTTCCCAAAAACGAAGCAGCGAAGTGTTTACTTTAAACCATCCGGCAACTTCACTAATGGAGTAATACAATTTTTCGTTCAGCTTCTCTTCGGAAGGCACTTCAATTAAATCTACTTCAGAGTCCATCTCCCGAAACGACTTCCTCCCTCGCTTACTTCCCGAAATGGGCTGGGCGCTTCGAGCTCTTTTTTTAGTGGCAACCGGCTCTTCTATTTCATGAACAGCTGGCGGTTTTGCGATGGCTAGTTTAGGGGCAGCTTCGGGTGCCACTTCTGGCGGTTGCTGAGCGGGAGCCGGCCGTGTTTTTTTTGCCGGAGGAGTGGGTGCTTGCACCGGAAAGCCAAATAAATCTAACTGTTCTGCTTTTTGTTGCATAATTAAAAGTACAACAACTGATAACAAAAAAACAACACTTATGCGAAAGGTGGAAAACAAGGCGAAATATGTGGGCAGCCGAATAAGGTGTTGAAATGCTCATCGTCTGCTTGTACTTTTGCAGGGATGAGAATTGCAGTAACCGCGATTTTTTTAAACAGTGGCCCTCTTGAGGGTTATGGGCACTACTCTAATGAATTGTTGCAACGATTGGTGCACAATTTTCCGCAACATGAGTATTTGTTTTTATACGACCGCCCCCTGAATGAGCAGCCTATGCAGCATCCACGAATTACACATCGCGTTATAGGCCCCACTACCCGGCAACCTGTATCGCTTGCCTATTGGTATCATAATAAAGCCACCCGAGCAGTAAGTAAGTGGAAAGCCGATGTTTGGTTGCAGCCATATGGGTTTGCCGCTTTTTATAGCAAAGTGCCCCAGTTGGTAATCGTGCACGACCTGGCACCCTTTCATTTGCCTAAAGCGATTCCTTGGTATCATCGATGGCATTATCGCTTGTTTACCCAACGAGCCCTGCTAAAAGCCGCTTTGCTGGCAACTGTTTCGGATACCACCCGCCAAGATGTTCAACAAATATTTCCTGCTTTGCAAGCAACCTCCATTGCTCTATTGCCCGGAGCTGCCAGGGAAATCTTTCATCCAGCAGAATGGGAAGCCAAACGAGAAACCAAAGACAAGTTTACAGACGGATGTGAATATTTTTTGGTTTCCGGTAGTATCCATCCCCGAAAAAATTTACATACCCTGCTGAAAGCATTTTCCTTGTTTAAAAAATGGCAACATAGCAATATGAAACTGGTAATTGCCGGAAGATGGGCCTGGCAAACGAGTGAAACCAAAGAAAAAATCAGCACGTATAAATACCGAAACGATCTGGTGATTACCGGATATATTCCGGAAGAATCCCTTGCTAATCTTACAGCGGCTGCCTATGCTATGGTGTATCCTTCTTTGCTGGAGGGGTTTGGACTTCCCCTGTTGGAAGCCATGCAAAGCGGAGTGCCGGTAATTGCGAGTGATCAGCCGGCTTTGCGGGAAACCGGTGGAGCAGCAGCCTGCTATTTTGATCCGAATAATCTGGAGGAGCTGGCCGAACAAATGAAAAAAGTATACCGGGATGAATCATGGAAAAATCAGCTCATTCAAAACGGCATTCTTCAGGCTGCCAGCTTCAGCTGGAACGATACAGCAGAAGCGCTGGAAAAATGCCTGATAACAGCTGCCGGCATCAAAAGAAAAAGATAAAAGGCTAAGGAATAATCACAAACCTTGTACTTTTGTTATCAATTTTATGCATCATGCCGCAATCAACCATACTAATAAATATTGACCTCGACGAGAATAAGGTTCCCCAGGCAATCAGCTGGAAAGCCACTGATAGTTCTGCAGATATAGACAACCCGGCCAAGTCGTTGATGGTATCCTTTTGGGATGGAGCTGATAAATCGGCGCTGCGCATCGACTTGTGGACGAAAGAGATGATGGTAGATGAGATGGCCGACTTTTTTTATCAAAATATGATGGGAATGGCCGACACCTATTTACGCGCAACCCGCTTAGAAGAACAGGCCAATGATATGAAGGAGTTTGCACGTCAGTTTTATAAAAAATTCAGAGAATCACAAATTGCCGAAAATAAATAAAACGAAATGTATGGGTTTGGAACAACAGGTAATGGAGCAAATGAAAGAAGCCATGAAAAGCAAAAACGAGGCCATGCTTCGGGGTTTGCGTGCTATTAAGGCAGAAATTATAAAAGCGAAAACAGAGCCGGGGGCCAATGGCGTAATTACGGAAGATATCGAGCTAAAGATGCTGCAGAAAATGATGAAATCGAGAAAAGACTCCCTAGAAATCTTTCAACAGCAAAATCGCTCCGATCTGGCTCAAAAAGAAATGGAAGAAATAGCCATCATAGAAAAGTTTCTTCCTGCTCAATTGTCTGAAGAAGCATTAACAGAAGCGCTTACACAAATCATCGCTCAAACAGGCGCAGCGGGTGTGCAGGATCTGGGAAAAGTGATGGGGCTGGCTTCTAAGCAATTTGCCGGTCAGGCAGATGGCAAACTAATTGCTGCTTTGGTAAAACAATTATTAACCAACGGTTAGGGCTATGTTGATAGACGGGCTATTGGCAATTGTGTTGTTATGGGCCCTGTTTAAGGGATACAGAAAAGGGCTGGTAGTTGGGTTGTTTTCCTTCGCCGCTCTGTTTATTGGCTTAGCAGCAGCCGTAAAACTCTCCGCTTGGGCGGCTCGAGAATTAGAAAACCGAACCAACTGGCATTCCCACTGGCTCCCTTTTTTGGCATTTTTAGGCGTTTTGGTGGCGGTTATTCTGTTGGTTAGAATGGGGGCGGCCCTGCTGGAAACTGCAATGGAAACGCTGTTGGTAGGCTGGGTGAACAAAATAGGGGGTATACTCATGTATCTTTTACTATATGGAACCCTGTTTAGCGTAGTACTCTTTTATTTCGAAAAAATTCAACTTGTGGCCCCCTCGGTAATTGCAGAATCGAAAAGCTATCCCTATATACACAAAGCAGGCCCCATTGCTATGGAGTGGTTGGGGAAATTGGTGCCGTTCTTTAAGGGCATGTTCGATGAATTATCCCGGTATTTTGAAAAAATTCCGATATCGGGATAGAAAAACGCATCCACGCTTTTCATATACAGCAACACACGGGTTAAGGAATGAATATCTCTGTTGATAATACCTTTTATTGTAATAAAAAGCAGTATTTTCGTTTCAACCACGCATAAAGCAGGGTAAGTGGAAAACGAGAAATCATTTAGACCAGGTAAACATGACATACGAGATTAAAGAAAATAATAAGTTTACTTATGTAGAAGAAGGAGAGGGTGAGCCGCTGATATTATTACATGGCCTTTTTGGGGCATTAAGCAATTTCACCGATTTAATTGAGCATTTTCGGCATCAGTACAAAGTGATTATTCCTTTACTGCCCCTGTTTGAATTAGACATATTTCACACCACTGTAGGAGGGTTAGCCAAGCATGTACACAAGTTTATTGAGGCGCAGGGTTATGAAGGGATTCACTTGCTGGGAAATTCATTGGGAGGACATGTTGCGTTGGTGCATATTTTAAAGTATCCCGAAAAAATTGCTTCCCTAACATTAACTGGCAGTAGCGGGCTATTTGAAAATGGAATGGGCGATTCTTATCCCAAGCGGGGCGATTATGAATATATCCGCAAAAAAACCGAAATCACTTTTTATGATCCTGCTATGGCCACCAAGGAGTTGGTAGATGAAGTGTTTGAAATCACTAATAACCGAATGAAAGTTATTAAGATTATTTCGCTGGCAAAAAGTGCTATCCGAAACAATCTGGGAGAAGAACTCACGCAAATTCAGCAACCTACCCTTTTAATCTGGGGTAACAACGATATCATTACCCCTCCATTTGTAGCGCAAGAGTTTAATAAATTGATTAAAAACAGCGAATTGCATTTTGTAGACCACTGTGGGCATGCCCCCATGATGGAAGTGCCAGCCGCCTTTAATGAAATTTTAGAAAAATTTCTGCAGAAACATACAAATAAGGCAACTACCCATTAACAAAATCGAATGGGTTTTGTATAGATAGTATGATAGTTAGTCAAATAATCCAGACAGGGTTTCCGGTTGTTCATTTGTCTGATACTGTTCCCGAGGTATTGGATCTGATGGATAACTACGAAGTGTTTCATCTTCCCGTTGTTGAAAAAGGTGGGTATATTGGATTAATAAGCAAAGTGGTGTTGGAGGAGGCTTCAGATGAGCAGTTAATACATTCCCTTTCCCCCTTACTTTCCCCGGTATTTTGTAGCGAGCAGGTGTTTTTTTTCGATGCCCTCCAGCTGATGGTAGCGCATACGCTTAGCCTCTTGCCGGTAATTCAATCGGATACTTTTGTTGGCGTTATCACTGCGAAAGAAATACTGCGGGAAGTAGCCGGCTTTTTAAACACCCAAGATAAATGTGGGGTTATTGTTGTTGAGTCCGATCCATTGCGATTTTCACTGGGTGAAGTAAATCGGCTGATTGAGTCTAACGACCTCAGCATACTGCATTTTAGTTCCCGGCGCGAATCCGGCTTGCTGATAGCAACCTTGCGTGTGAGTAAAATGGAAATTGCCACTGCCGTAGCCACCCTCCAACAGCATGGATATGTGGTGAGATATTATTTTGGAAACGGGGAAGAAGATCATGAGGTGCAGGAAAATTATCAGCATCTGCTTGCTTACCTGAATATTTAACCGGGTAAGCGGAATATGCGCCATGATTATATCCCAATCATTTACTGCTGAAGTGTTCCCAGGGCGAATAGTATTCCGCACTTTATTCACTGCATATGTCATCTGCTGCATTGCTGCGGCAACAACTGCTCGGGGTCAGCGCATATCGGCTGAAGCCAACTCATCTAAAATTGATACCGCAGCCCCCTTTACCAACCTGCAAATTGCAGAAGTGATTATTACCGGCAATGCAAAAACGCGCCCCTTTATTATTTTGAGGGAAGTTCCCTTTCGGAAAGGAGATTCGCTCTCCTTTGAAAAGCTCCAGCAGCAGCTGAAATTGGCCAAAGAGCAACTGATGAATACTACCCTGTTTGTGGATGTAGATGTATTTATCAGCACACGCATTCAAACTCCGCAGCATCGACAGGCAGTAATAACCATTGCTGTAAAAGAAAGATGGTACCTTTTTCCGGTTCCCTATTTTAAATTGGTAGACCGAAATTTTAATCAATGGTGGGTAGAACAAAACCGGAGCCTTACCCGGGTAAACTATGGATTGAAATTTATTCAGAATAATTTTACCGGAAGAAACGACAACCTAGATATTTGGTTAATTACCGGGTACAACAATCAGATAAGTTTTCGATACCAGCTTCCGTTTATTGATAAGAAACTGAAAAGCGGATTAAATATAGGAGTTGCTTATGCTACCCAAAAAGAACTCAATTACGCAACCTCAGATAATAAGCAACAATTTTTTAGGAAAGACTCTGTGATGCGAGAGACAGTTCGTTTTGATATAACCTATTCTTATCGACCAGATGTTAGGCAACGGCACTATTTTCGATTAGCCTATAATAAGGAGCACATAGCCGATACCATCCTACAACTCAACCCTAACTACCTTCCCAATAATGCCAGCCGCATTCAATTTGTAGATGTTAACTATCAATTTAAGTATTACAATGTTGATTATATCCCGTATCCTACTCGCGGATGGATGATGGATGCGAATTTGTATGCCCGGGTACTTCATAAAAATGCTGATTTGTGGCAGGCTTCAGCCCGATTGGCTTATGTGATACCGGTTACACCCGGCATTCGGTTTATACATCTGGAGGGGATTGGTGTTGCAAAGTCTCCAACCAATAATATTTTTATCAACCAGCGCATGATTGGATATGGCTACACGCAAATGCGCGGACTCGAATACAATGTGGTAGATGGTTCTGCAGCAGGAATACTCAAAACAACCTTTCATCAACGAGCGCTTTCGTTGATTCTGCAAAATCCGGCGAGTAGTAAATCGCACGACAAAATCCCTATTCGAATATTTGTAAAAGCCTATGCCGATTTTGGATATGGCTATAACCGATTTGCTCAAGGGTCTAATACACTTAATAATAGCCTTCTCAGAAGCTGGGGGATTGGGATTGACATTGTGTCGATTTATGATTTTGTATTTAAAATTGAATATAGCATGAATCAACTGGGCCGGGAAGGTGTATATTTACATAGCAGAAATGATTTTTGAGTAGATGCCGTTACCCCGCTACACTTTCTACCACTGAAAGTAGAAGTTAAGCCACAAATATTCTTTTTCATGAAAGTTGCCATTTATAGCAGAGGGCTGGATACAGAACAGGGGGCGCACCTAGATATCTTGCTGGAAGCCCTAACTCGCTTTGATGTTTTCATTCTAATTTACCAACCGCTATTGCTACAGTTTAACCAGGTTACTGTTCGATTTCCGGCGCTTGTACCCTTTGTAACTTCTGCAGACCTGCCGGAAGAGTTGGATTGTCTTATCAGCTTGGGCGGTGATGGAACCTTGCTCGATACGGTTACCCTGGTGCGGAATAAAAAAATACCAGTACTCGGTATCAACTTCGGTCGACTGGGCTTTTTAGCAGGCATTAGTCGCGATGAGCTTTCCTCCGCAGTAGATGCGCTTGTGAACCGCACTTTTATCATCGACAAAAGAACCCTGTTACACCTTGATTCTGATAAAAACCTCTTTGGTGATGCACCATTTGGGCTCAATGAATTTGCTATTCATAAGCGAGATACCTCCCCTATGATAAAAGTGCACGCCTACCTGAATGGCGAGTTTTTGAATACCTATTGGGCGGATGGTTTGATTGTTTCTACCCCTACCGGTTCAACCGGCTACAATATGAGCTGCAATGGCCCTATCCTTTTTCCGGAGTCTTCGAGTTTTGTAATAACCCCGGTGGCCCCACATAATCTAAATGTACGGTCAATTATAGTGCCAGACACTAGTATTATTTCCTTCGAAATAGAAAGCAGAGCCGATATGTTTATATGTGCCCTGGATGCCAGAAGAGAGATTGTAGACAAATCGATTCAGTTGGCCGTAAAAAAGGAGGCTTTTGGGGTAAATCTGGTGCGATTGAACGAAAATAGCTTCCTTTCTACCCTGCGAACTAAACTGGCATGGGGGCTAGATAAAAGAAATTAACATTTATGATAACGATTTTTGCTGTTTTTTTACAACAAATACAGTGCCTTTTTATATCCAATGCTTAGAAAACACCTAGTCATATTGCTTTTGAGCCTAGGCTTTTTATCTGCCAATGCGCAGGTAACGAATAGTTTTGTGCACCAGGGAGAAATTGGCATATATACGGGAGTGGGGCATTATTATGGTGACCTAAACTCCAATGCCAACATCAATCGACCCAAGCTGGCGGCTGGTTTTTTCTTTCGCAAACAGTTAGGGGGCTACATTTCTTTGCGGCTAACAGGCGAATACCTGCAGCTAGGCTACTCGGATATCTACAGCAAAAATCAAGTGCAGCAAATCCGCAACCTTAGCTTTAATTCAGATGTTTGGGAAGCTTCTATTTCTGGTGAATTCAATTTTTTTAATTTTCGGCCCGGCATAGAAGGCTATTCATTTACCCCCTATTTGGGCTTGGGAATTGGCGCTTTTTCTTACGACCCCTATGCTTTTATGGCAGGTGAAAAATATTATCTCCGTCCCTTAGGTACAGAAGGGCAGGGTAGCAGTCTATATCCCGATTTGCAGATTTATAACCCCATAGCCATTTGTGTTCCATTTACCGTAGGCGTTAAGTATGCCCTAGATGCGCGGGTGAATGTATTTGCTGAATTCACTTACCGTTTTACCAATACAGATTATCTAGACGATGTAAGTGGAGTATTTGCGCCGGATGCTTTTCCGCTTCTACCCGACGGATCCCCATCACCAGCCTTCTTATTACAGGATAGAAGCTACGAAACCGGTGTTTCGATTGGAACAAAGGGTCGGCAACGGGGTAATAGCGTTCAACCAGATTCCTATGCCAGCTTAAAAGTAGGGGTGGCGTTTAATCTCGAAACCTACCGCTGCCCTCCACCTCCCCGAGGTCGCTAAAGCAAGCGAAAAGCCGTTGGATAGCTATTTTCAGTAATAATATCCCTTCAACCACTTGATTTTGTTAACTTTGTCCCCTTAAACTTTCGAGTGTATGGATCAGGGGCTTATTAGCCAAGTTAACCTGCAACGCCTGCCTAGGCACATTGCTATCATTATGGATGGGAATGGGAGATGGGCAGAAGAGAAGGGGAAGGATCGGCTGTATGGGCATTACCATGGCGTTGAAAGTGTGCGAAACATTGTGGAAGGGGCAGCAGAACTGGGCATCCAATTTCTTACGTTGTATGCGTTTAGTACAGAAAATTGGGACAGACCCCCACTAGAAGTAGAGGGTTTAATGCACCTTTTGGTAGAAACTATCCGAAAAGAAGTGCCCACCCTAAACAAGAACAACATCCGGCTGCACGTAATTGGCGACCTCGAGCTGCTGCCCGTTCAGGCACGGCAAGAAATGCAAGAAGCGCTAGACCTTACAGCTGCCAATAATGGATTGCAATTGATTATGGCCCTAAGCTATAGCAGCCGGTGGGAACTTGTACAAGCCGCCAAATCCATAGCTGCAGCAGTGGAGGCCGGAAAACTCACCTCTTCGCAAATAACCCAGGAGTCCTTTCGGGAACACCTTGCAACCCGGGCTTTTCCCGACCCAGAACTGATGATCAGAACCAGCGGCGAATACCGAATCAGTAACTTTTTGTTGTATCAGCTTGCCTACGCAGAACTCTATTTTACCCCCACCCGATGGCCGGATTTTAGAAAAAATAATTTGTATGAGGCAATCATAGACTTTCAAAACAGAGAGCGCCGTTTTGGCAAAACCGGACAACAAATTCAGCAGGAGGCACCCATTGTATAATATTTCTAATGATAATCACACGAATAGGGAGGGTTTTAACAAACACTTTTCATTATTCCCGTTAATTTGCCCCGCCTTATAAACTTAACTAACTGAAGCTATGTACACCGGAGGAGCGTTCGGGTACATGACAAAACATAAACGGATGCCCAAAGTGTTAAAATTTTTATTGCCAGCTCTCTTTCTAACGCTTGGCAGCATTCCGGGATGGAGTCAGGAAACTACAGAGAAAGACACGTCCATTACCAACATTAATGCCGACCTTCTGAATATCTTCAATCAGAAAACCCCTAAACGGTATAAAATTTCCGCAGTGAAAGTAGTCGGCAACCGGTTTTTCGACGAAAACCTGCTGATGTCTATCGCTAATATTAATCCGGGAGACGAAGTGTCCATTCCGGGAGGCGATAATTTTTCTAAAGCCATCAATAAACTCTGGGGGCAAAAGTATTTCAGTAATGTTGAAATTTTTATCACCAAGCTGGAAGGAAAAAACATCGAAATAGAAATTGCCGTAACAGAAAGAGCCCGCCTTTCAAAATTCACTTTTAAGGGCGTTAGAAAAGGGGAAACTGATGATTTATCCGGTAAAACAGGATTGGTTCCCAACCGAGTTGTTACGGAAGACATGAAAATTTCAGCTGCTGAAGCGATTAAAAAGTATTATGCTGATAAGGGTTATCGCGATTCAAGGGTTCGTATTGTTGAAAAGCAGGATTCTGCCCTCGACAACACATTGGCGCTCGAATTTTTAATTGATAAAGGCCCCAAAGTAAAAATCAACAACATCAATTTCGGCGGTAATACAGTAGAGGATTCAAAACTGAAAGGTCAGTTTAAGGATACCAAAGAAAAATCCCGCCTTACCCTTTTCCCGATTCAGGATAAAGGACAAATTGTGATTCCAAAAAATTATACGTTTGAAGAGTATATGAAAGAGAAGGGGTTTCTCACCTTCACCAAAACCAAAAAGGTGTTAGACCCCTATGTACGTGTTAAGCTGAACTCTGCGAAATTTGATCAAACTAAGTATATAGACGATAAAGATAAAATTCTCGAATACTATAATACCCTCGGTTATCGGGATGCCGTGATTGAAAAAGATACGGTTTACTCTACAGGTCGTGGCAATATTAATATCGACATTAAAGTGGCGGAAGGCCGAAAATATTATTTTGGCAATATCTCTTGGAGAGGAAATACCAAATTCACTGATTCGGTGCTCTCGTCTATTTTAGGTATCCGCAAAGGAGATATCTACAACATGGAAATCTTGAATAAAAAACTAGGGCGCGGCGGCGGACCGGAAGGTGGTGATATCAGCGGACTATACCAAGATGATGGATACCTATTCTTTAGAACAGAACCCATTGAAACTGCTGTTTACAACGATACCATCGATTTCGAATTGCGCATCATTGAAGGGCCACAAGCGACCATTAAAAACATTCGCATTACCGGCAACGAACGAACGAAAGAATATGTAATCCGCCGCGAACTGAGAACTATCCCTGGAGAGAAATTCCGACGTACTGATCTGGTTCGCTCGCAGCGTGAAATTGCCCAGCTGAATTATTTCGATCAAGAAAAAATTAAAATTGAGCCTGTACCTAATCCCGACGACGGAACAGTTGATATCAACTATGGGGTAGTTGAAAAGTCGAGTGATCAGCTCGAGTTGAGTGCCGGATGGGGCGGTTTTATCGGTCTTACCGGAACCCTCGGGGTATCTTTTAATAACTTTTCACTTAGAAATATCTGGAAAAAATCTGCCTGGGATCCTTTGCCCATGGGGGATGGACAAAAACTCAGTCTGCGAGTACAAAGTAACGGAAAGGCTTTCAGAAGCTATAATTTCTCCTTTACCGAGCCTTGGTTAGGCGGCAAAAAGCGGAACGCACTTACCTTCAGCGTTTACAATACCCGTTTCGGACAAACTTTTGACCCTGTTTCCGGGCAATTCAATCAAAATATTGCCGACCAAAGGTATATTTCTACAACCGGGGCAACTATCAGTATTTCTCGTCAATTGAAATGGCCGGATGACTATTTCTCACTTACTACCGGCATTAACTATACCCGCTATAAGCTGAAAAACTATGCGATAGACCCTACCAATCTACCCGGTTTTGATAATGGATATGTAAATAACCTAAACTTGCGTGTATCTCTTCAGCGCTCATCTGTAGACTTCCCGATGTTCCCCCGCTCTGGATCAACCTTTTTGCTGAGTTTGCAGATAACGCCGCCGTACTCTATTATTGACGACAACCTGAACAACGACCAGCCCTATAAATGGCTCGAATACCAAAAATGGCGCTTCAATGGCGAATGGTATATACCCTTTGGCCGTCCTCATGGAGAAGATCGGAATAAGCAATTGGTAATGAAGCTTGCCGCTAAATTTGGATTTGTAGGCAGATTTAATCTAAATTCTAAAGCTTCTCCTTTTGAGCGTTTTCAAGTGGGGGATGCCGGTTTAAGCAACCAGTTTGCCCTTTTAGGGTTTGATATCATTGCCCATCGCGGATATCCGGTGTACGACAATTCTAACCCCACAATTAACCCCGACAGGCAATTCGCTACCCAGTATTTTACCATTTTCAATAAATACACCATGGAGCTTCGGTACCCGCTGAGCCTTAACCCAAGCAGTACCATTTATGCCCTTGGATTTTTTGAGGCCGCCAATGGTTGGTATTCTATGAAAGAATATAATCCTTTCCGCCTCAGAAGGTCGGTGGGAGTGGGTATGCGCTTCTTTTTACCCATGTTTGGTCTACTCGGATTCGATTATGGCATAGGATTGGATAGGATAACCTCGGGAGGAGCACTGAAAGACGCCGCTAGGTTTACATTTATGCTTGGATTTGAACCTGAATAGATTTGGCATCTGGAGCGTGTAAGCTGCCCGATTTCCAACACCTAAAAACATGTATATGAAAAAAATTCTCCTTCTTTCCTTACTAGTGAGCGCTTTTGCATTCACCGTTCAGGCCCAGCGCTATGCTGTAATTGACACCAAGTACATATTGAGTAAAATTCCCGAATACCGGGAAGCCGATAAAAAACTGCAGCTAATTGGCGAGCAGTGGCAAAAAGAAATCGACGACAAACAGGGAATTCTCGACAAAATGTACAAAAACTTCGAAGCAGAGCAGTTTATGCTTTCCGAAGAGCTGAAAAAGAAGCGCGAAGACGAGCTGTTTGTTCGGGAAAAAGAACTCCGGGAACTGCAAAAAAAGCGTTTTGGATACGAAGGCGACCTGTTTAAAGAGCGCCAACGACTGGTAAAACCTATCCAGGATAAGCTATACAACGCAATCCAGAAACTGGCGGTAGCTAAATCTTATGACTTTGTACTGGATAAAAGTGAAGGAATAACCATTATATTTGCCGACCCTAAACTCGACAAAAGCGAAGAAGTGCTGAAGGAGTTGGGGATAAAATAAGCCGCTTTCCTATCGATCATCAATAACTATAATAAACATTCAAATGAAGAAGTTACTTTTTGTATGGATGGCTACCTCCGCCGTCTTATTTTCCGCCAACAGCGCCTCTGCTCAGCAGCCGGTTAAAATTGGATATTTCGACGAACAGCAGGTGCTGGGTCTGATGCCGGGAATTGATAAGGTTTCTCAGGAAATTGAATCCTTTCAGCAGGATTCACTCAAAGATGAGTATGATTATACCTACAAGCAATTTATTCGTCAAGACAGTATCTTTAAAAAAGATTCTGCTGGACTGGCACCCAAAGCCAGAGAAATGGCCTTGAGTGATTTGAATAAATATCGTCAGAAGCTGGTGTATTGGCAACAGTACTCTCAGGAGGCCTTAGGTCAAAAGCAGGAACAACTGCTGCAGCCATTTCGGGTTAAAATTCTTTCTGCCCTCAACGAAGTGATTGCAGAACAAAAGTATACCCTGGTTTTGAAAAGCGATGCCCTGTCTCCTTATGTAAACCCTCCCTTGTTAGACAATCTGGCTATACGGGTAGCCATCAAATTAAAATTACCACTACCCAAGGAAGCGGAAGACGCCTGGAAAGCAGCTGGAGGAACTGGATTGCCTTATGCTGCGCCTGCTGCTGCCCCTAAAACACCCGCTGCTACTCCCAAGCCCAAAGCATAATTTTTTTCTTGCACGATATTTTTTAAAAGAGCCCCTTCCTAACGAAGGGGTTCTTACTTTTAGGTATGAATAGCACTAAGCCCATCGGAGTTTTTGATAGCGGATATGGAGGACTTACCATATTAAAAGAACTGGTGAAAGAATTGCCAACGCATGATTTTATGTATGTAGGCGATAATGCCCGGGCTCCTTATGGATCCAGATCATTCGAAACCGTATATCAATATACCCTGGAAGCCGTTCGCTGGTTTTTTTATCAGGGCTGCGAGTTGGTAGTGCTGGCCTGTAATACTGCTTCCGCAAAAGCCCTGCGAACAATACAACAGCGCGACCTACCCTCCATCGATCCCGCCAAAAGAGTGCTGGGGGTTATCCGGCCTACCACAGAAGTGATTGGCAACCTTACCAAAACCGGCTCAGTAGGCATTTTAGGCACTTCTGGTACCATTACCAGCAATAGCTATCCAATAGAGATTCATCATTTTTTTCCGAACTGCAAGGTTTATCAGCAACCCTGCCCCATGTGGGTTCCCCTGATTGAAAATGGAGAAGCTGACCAGCCCGGTGCCGACTATTTTGTACAAAAATATTTGCAGCAGATTCTGGCCCAGTCACCCGACATCGATACCCTTTTGTTAGCTTGTACCCACTATCCCCTTCTGCTGAAAAAAATTGAACAGCTGCTGTCTGCACAAATTCGGGTGGTAACCCAGGGGGAAATTGTGGCCAAAAGTCTGTCCCAATATCTTGCGCGGCATCCCGAAATCAATCAGTTATGTACCCAATCAAGTGACCTGCAATTTTATACTACTGATTCGCCAGCAGAATTTGAACGGCAAGCTACCCTGTTTTTTGGGGCACCCCTGAAAGCCTATCATACCGACTTGGTGGTTAAAATGGACTCCAAAGGGCTGTAAAAGGTCTTTTTTGCGTAAAAACCACGATTTTCTCTTGTGGAAAAACATTTATTCCCCTACCTTTGCCGTCCTTTCACAGGCAGCAGTATGGTGACTGCAGCAATGAAATGAAACCAATTTTTGGGGCTGAAAAAACAAACCAATGAAAAGAACTTTCCAACCACATAAGCGTCGTCGCAAAAGCGTACACGGCTTTCGCCAGCGTATGGCAACTGCCAACGGAAGAAAGGTGCTAGCCAGTCGCAGAGCAAAAGGTCGCAAGAAACTAACTGTTTCCAGCGAAAAAGGATTGAAATAATTCCTTCGGCGTCGGTTCATCCATAAAAAATTTGCGAAAATGCCTCATCTTAAGGGTGAGGCTTTTTTTTGAGTGTTATGACGGCCCACAACAATACTTATCCCCGAACCGAAAAGCTGAAAAGCCGAAAGTTAATACAGCAGCTATTTGCTGAAGGTAAATCTGTAACCGCATCGCCGGTAAAATGTTTTTATTTGGTTAACCCCTCGGAGCTTACTGAAACGATTCAAACAGGAGTAGGGGCCAGCGCCCGCAACTTTAAGAAAGCCGTTCACAGAAATCGCATCAAAAGATTATTGCGCGAGGCATATCGTCTGAACAATCAGTCCCTTCATCAAAAACTCGAAGAAAAGAAAATCCGGGTAGCCCTATTCATTTTATTTATAGGAAAAGAAGTGCCCACCCTGCCTACTATTGAAACCGCTATGCAAACGGCTCTGGAAAAATTACGCAAAAATTTCGAATAGGGTTCTTTGTGCCATTGCATTTCTAATTCTCAAATCTACCATCAATGCCCCGGGTGTGCAGGCTTGTTACAGAGGCCCCCGTTTATTTGATATCAATGCTACCCGAAAGATCGTTACTTTAACGATTGATTGGTATAAATAATATAGGGCAATTTTAAATGCAGCTATCATTCAATTGCGCAGAGCCGATGGGCGGGATTTGTACGGATGGATGCAGGTAGACCCTACTCTTCCGCAAAAAGGATTGGTGATGTTGTTTAATCCAACCGATCGACCAATTACCCGCACCATTACTTTGCCATTGTATTACACGGGAAAAACAAAACAGGCATACGTGATAGATGCCAAGGGTGTTAGCACCCGGTATCATTTGTGCAGGGGGCATACCATTCTATTTACATATTCTCTGCCTGCTAATGGGTATAACTGGTTTTTGATAGGATAATTTTTCATGCTCGTTTAGGTATTATTATCGGAGAAGGATACGCAAGCGAGACAAGTTATTTGTATTCAGCTTTGTTCAATCAACTGCGATGTCTGATGGATTTACTTTTTAAAGAATATAGCTATGCAATTATTGGGGCCTGCATGGAAGTGCATAATCACCTGGGGCCTGGGTTTTTGGAAGTGGTGTATAAAGACGCTATTGAGATTGAATTAATTAAAAGTGGAGTATATTTTGAGCGGGAGAAAAAGTATGAAGTTTTTTATAAGGGGAATAAATTGATGCATTATTATGTGGCCGATTTTGTGGTGGAGGAAGCGGTGATTTTGGAAGCGAAAGCTGTGGCAGCGATTAGTCCTGTATTTATTGCACAAACAATTAATTATTTGAAAGTGTCGGGGAATAAATTGGGGTTGCTAATAAATTTTGGAGAGGCTCAGTTGAGGGTAAAGAGATTGGTGTTGTAGATGGGGAGGGAGCATTGGATGGAGCCACGGATGGCTCGGATGGGCACGGATGGGCACGGATGTAGCCACGGATGGCACTGATGACACGGATGGAGCCACGGATTCACGGATGGCACTGATGACACGGATGGAGCAACGGATTCACGGATGGCACTGATGACACGGATGGAGCCACGGATTCATGGATGGAGCCACGGATTCATGGATGGAGCCACGGATTCATGGATGGAGCCACGGATGCAGGGATGGAGTCACGGATGCAGGGAGGGGGTTATTCGTCGATGCCTGCGAAAGTGTTGCCTTGGCTGGGGTCGCCGGAGTCGAAGCCTTTTTTAAACCAGTACATTCTTTGTTTGGAGGTTCCGTGTGTGAATGCGTCGGGAACCACATAGCCTTTGCTTTGTTTTTGAAGCCGGTCGTCGCCGATGGCATTGGCGGCATTGAGGGCAGATTCTAAGTCTCCGGGGTCGAGGATATTGCGGAGTTTATTGGCGTGATAGGCCCAAACGCCGGCGAGGAAGTCGGCCTGTAATTCGAGTTTTACGGAAAGTTGATTATACTCTTTTTCGGAAAGTCTTTTTCTGGCACTATTAACTTTTTGCGAAGTGCCGTTGAGGGTTTGTAAGTGGTGTCCTACTTCGTGGGCAATCACATAGGCCATAGCAAATTCACCGGGGGCATTAAATTTTTGGGAAAGCTCTTCGAAGAAAGAAAGATCTATATATACTTTTCTATCACCAGGGCAGTAAAAGGGGCCCGAGGCAGAACTGGCTGCACCACATCCATCGGATTGAACTTGGTCGGAAAATAGAACTAATGTAGGCTTTTCATAACTGCTTCCTTGTGACTGATAAATAGAATCCCAAACGGTTTCGGTTAGTCCTAACACTACTTTAGTGAAGGAAGCCAACTTTTCTTCTTCTGCACTGCGGGGGCCAGGCGAAGTTTGCGTAGGTGCTGAATTTTGAAGCTGGTTAATAACCTGAGTGGGGTCGCCGCCCATAAAAAGATATATTAGAACGAGAACAATACCTCCGATTCCACCGCCCATGGCAACTCCTCTGCCACCGCCGCCTCTTCTATCTTCTACATTATCACTTTCTTTATTACCTATCCAACGCATACACTCATTTTTTGTAAATGTAAAACTTGTATTGGAAAAAATAAAGACACCTGGAAAAACTTTAGGGGGGCTTGGCGGGAACAATTCATGGCTCAATGCAACGATTCAGGTTGTTTGGGTATCATATATTTCACCTCGAACAGGAAATATTATTGTTTTCGGATACGTTTAATGGATGGGAGTCTGGGTAGCAAGAGGCTTCAGCCCCCTATTTTGTTAACAAATTGTTTATTCGTAGCCTAAAAGCACGAATGAGCCAGTCCGGAATATTTTATGTATATTTTTAATGTTTCCTCCATGGGTGCCAATATATCTTAATATTTGAAAAGCCTTACCAATGAATGGGAAGTGGTTATTTTTTATTATTTGTTTAGTTGCAGCTGCGCCCTTGTTTGCACAGATAAAGAATAGTGGTTCGCCTTTTTCATCCTGTGGAACAGATGGCTGGTATGAAAACGCACGTAAAGACACTGCTTTTGCCAGAAAGGAGCGCCAGACCAACGAGTTGATTCGAAATAGGATTCAGCAAAAACAATCCCTTACCTCGGGAAATGCGACCATTAAAAGTTTAGGGATTAAGCCAAAGCCCGGCGGTTCGCCATTTGCCAATATCTATGAAGTGCCGGTTGTGTTTCATATTGTGAGTGAAAATCCCGAGGCAATAACGGATGCAATGGTAAAAGCAGCGTTGGGTGAACTGAACGATGCATTTGCGCACCGAGGAGCCTATGGAGCTGACCCGCTGGGAGTAAGTTCGGATATTGAATTTTGCTTGGCCAAGATCGCACCCGACGGGGGGAATACAACTGGAATCAACCGGATAAAATCATACCTCGAAGGGTTTGATAAAGACCTGGAAACAGGAAGAATGGCCGAATTGTCGGATTGGAATCATCAGCAGTATATTAATATTTGGGTGGTAGGAAATATTCGGGCAGAAAACCCTGCTACCTTTTTTGATTGTGGCAAATGGAATAGAATTGGCGTAGGTGGATTTGGCGGACCTGGATTTGGGTTGGTGGTGGCCGGATTGTCGGTCCCATTACTGGCGCACGAAATGGGACATTGCCTTACCCTATATCATACATTCGAGGGACAAAACTGTGTAAACAACGACTGTACGAAAGATGGCGACTTGGTTTGTGACACGCCGCCAGACAGAAGTATTAATTCATCTCCTTGTAATAGTCCAGAAAATTCATGCCGAACAGATACGGTTTCGGGATTTACAAAAGATCAACCGGATAATATTTCCAATTTTATGGATTATGGGAGCCCATGTCCCTCGGTGTTTACGTATGGACAAGCAGAAAGGATGCGTACTTTTTTAGAGATTTATGGCGGCGGCAGTTTATTAACTTCCAATAAATGTGATCCCCCCTGTGTTGGAGTGCCGCAGGCCGAATTTGAGTATAGGAGTACTCCTTATCCTAAAGCGGGTGAACTGGTTAACTTCAATAATCTTACTCCGGGCAACGACCCTTTTGAGTGGCTGATAAATGGAGTATTAGCAGGCACTACCAAAGACTTCAATTACACTTTTCCGGTTGCAGGGGTATATGAGTTGAGTTTACGGGCGTATAATCCTGTAAAGACCTGCTACGCCACTTTTATTGCAAAGGTGAATGTGAATTGTGGAGTAGAAGCGCGCTTCTCTCCGGATAAACGAAAGGTTACCCATTCAGGCTCTATTTACTCGGAGCCGGTAACATTTACCAATTATACATATGGGGGTACTTCTTTTCAGTGGTATTTGACCGACAACACAGGCAATAATTTTCAACCGATTTCAACAGACAGAGACTGGGTGTATTCTTTTCCTTCTCCTGGGATATACCGAATAAAATTAGTTGCCACGGATGGAACCTGTACAGATGAATCGCCAATTTACTCGGTGAACGTGATGGATGCCCGAATGGATGGAGCGTTGTATTTAAATTCTGTAAACTGTTACAAAAATGATAGTATTCGGGTAGTTTTTTCCATCGCCAATAATGGATATGATTCCATACCGGCAGGCACTACTATAAAATTTTACGATAAAATTCCAGGACTTCCTGCTGGTACGCAGTTGGCTCCGGATTTTGTGATACCCAATGATATTTTAGGGAAATGTGGTAATGTTTACACGCATGTGGTGAAAGCCAGCAGAACTAAGCAGGATACTCTTATGGCCATATTTGATGAGGCAAACCTGTTTAATGAATTAGACGAATCGAACAATGTATCGTTTCGAATTCGTTTCCAGCCAAAACTATCGATAACCCCTACAGATACGATTGTTAACATCAATTCTACTTTGCCAGTTGTAGTAAAAAATCAGGCGAACGACCCACTGGCATCGGTTGTATGGACGCCCACACCGCTGGTAAGTTGTGCCAGCTGTTTTAATCCAACAGTAACTGTAACCGATACAATGCGAGTGGGAGTAACGCTCCAAACAATTTATGGATGTGTGGATACGATCTCTGCCTATATCAAAGTGTTTCCGATTGATATGGACCTAAAAAAATCGGTGGTTAATTGTTATGCCACTGATACGATGATTGTGTCGTCTGATATTCATTTACTGAAAGGATATACTGCCATCAAGCTTCCTGTACAAATACAGTATTTTGATGATGACTCAACGGGAGGGGTAGGTAAGTTGATTGGGGTGGGTTGGATTCCGGTTTCTACTGCCTTCCCTGCGGGGTTTGCTACCATCCGGCATTTGATTCCCCAAACACGAACTGGGAAAGTGTACAGCTACCTGAATGCGGCACAAACAGTCTATGAGCCTATTGTAAGTAACAATGCTATCGTTACTCCCTTTACTCCCTTTGCTATAAATATGACTACAAATCAGATTAATTTATTGCGAAACGAAAAAATGCAGCTCTTTGTTATTAACCAGGGAGATACTTACAAAAACATTCGCTGGTCGCCTTCGGGAGGCTTGTCTTGCGATACCTGCTGGAATCCGGTATTGAATTCGCTATCAAACCGAAACTATACCATCACGGGTACCAATCAGTTTTATTGTGTGGATACGGCAACGCTTTTGGTGAATGTGTATTATCAATCTCGTATCGCGATGCCCAATACTTTCTCTCCGAATGGGGATGGGGTAAACGATTATTTTTATGTGATATCAGGAGAAGCGGTGGCACGGGTAAATCAGTTTCAGATTTTTAGCCGATGGGGGGAAAAAGTTTTTGAAATCAGCAATGTGTTGCCAAACGATTATGTGGGAGGATGGAATGGCATGTATAAGGGAAAGCCGGCACCTGCGGGTACTTATGTATATGTATTGATACTAGGATTAACCGATGGAACTTCCGAAACTCAACGTGGTAATATAACCTTAGTACGATGATGAAAAAAGCAGCGGGGCTGGTTGTGTTTTTTATAGGGTTTGTTCATCTGCTGATGGCACAGGATCCGCATTTCTCGCAGTTCTTTGCTTCCCCACTTAGTTTAAACCCCGCCAATACGGGATATTTTAATGGCGACTTGCGCGTTGCTGCCAATAGCAGAAACCAATGGCCTTCTTTTAACAATGCGTATTCTACTATTACTTTTTCGGTGGATGGCCCTATCATGCAAAATAAACTTCCACAACGTGATCGGCTGAGTTTGGGCGTTTTTGGGATGAGCGATCAGTCGGGCGGAGGCGTACTAAAGGAAAATTATATGGCACTGTCTATGGCCTATAAAAAGGGATTAGATTATAATGGAGATGTAGCTATTACGGCAGGCTTTCAAATGACTTATGGAAGTTTCGCTTTTAATAGAAGTGCAGCAACATTGGAAGATCAGTTAGATGTAGGCGGATTTGTATTGCCAACCAATGATGTGGCAACCCTGGGAAATGAGAACAGAAAAGTGGCAGATATCCAGGCCGGCCTTATGTATACCGGGTTGTTTGCAAATGACGTCTATTTTTACGCTGGCGCATCGGTGTACCACTTGCTCGAGCCTTCTGTAGGGTTTGGAAATAACAGCTATCCGCTTAATAGAAGATATAATTTGCATTCGGGGGGCTATTTGCCATTGGGCCCCAATACCACTTTTCACTTTAGTACACAATATCAGAGGCAATACGATTACAGTGAATGGATGTATGGAGGAGCACTCAGTTATTTCATCGCCTCCGGGGATGATAGTTATGAAATATATGCGGGTATGTGGATGAGGAACGGTGACTCATATGTGCCCTATCTGGGATTGGAGTGGAATGGATGGCGTGCAGGATTTACCTACGACCTGGCTTACGGCAATAATAAAATAAATACACCCTATAGCCGCTCTACTGAATTTTCGCTGATTTATCAATATCGCAAAAGCACTACCAACAAGGGAATTCGTTGTCCAACCTTCTAGGTGATTCGTCTAATTTTATTGAAATCTGTATATTTATCTCACAAAACGGAAACATTCTATGAGAAAAATGCTCCTGATTGCAGGAGTAGCAATTATTATAATAGCTGCCTGCAATAACCCAACAACTGAATTTATCCTACCCACTATTTCAAATGCCGATACAACGGTTCGCAGTGGTTGCTTTTTGCATGCATTGAATAAAGACAGCACCTTTCTCGAGTTGACTTTGCAAAACGGAAAGGCTACCGGAAAGTTTTACTGGTTGCCCGATCAGAAAGACCGCGCTAATGGTGTTTTGGAGGGTTCTTATGCCGGAGATACTGTACGAGTGAATTATACCTATATGATTGAAGGAATGTTGCAGGAAGAAGAGAAGGTGTTTGTTTGGGGGAAAGACAGCGTAAGCGTTTTGTTTGCCCCCCTGGATGTGAATGGAACTAAAATGACGTTACAAAAAGATAAACCTCTTCAAGTTGCTATTCAGATGGGTAGAGTAGATTGGGGTTCCTTTCAAATTCCCGAATTCCAGCATTAATCTATTTCATATTCCAGCTTCATCGTTATAGTTGCCGTTTTCTTTTTAGAGCTCGTATTAAAAGAGCCTCCCCATGAATAATCTTCATTAGAATTTTGAGCAACAATTTGAAATATTCCTTGACTGGCACTCTTCAGTGACCCTACTTTACCTCCGGCGTTTGCTGCAATTTTCTGTGCACGGGTTGCCGCATCCTTGGTGGCTTCGGCAATCATTTCAATTTTCAACTGGCCTAATTTTGTATAATAGTATTCGGGTTTTTCGGAATAGAACTCAACCCCCGAATTGATCAACTCGCTTACCTGCCGAGAGAGATTTTCTATTTTATCTACTTCATTGGATTCTATCTGTACGGTTTGTTTTAAACTATACCCCTCAAAAACTGATTTTACTTTTCTTCCCGAGCCATCATACACGTCATCAAAAAGCTTATTAATTTCCACCGCCGAGAAAATAATATTTTCGGAACGCAACCCCTTCGACAATAAATACTTTTGAATATGCTCACGGTCTCGGTCTAAATTGGCATAGGCTTCTTTCAAGCTCATATTTTTTTGCGTGAAGGATCCGCTCCAAACAATTAAATCAGCCACAAAATCTTTTTTACCCAAACCAGTTACACTAATATTTTTAGTGGCTTTGTTTCTTTGGATAAATGCATTCGAAAGAATAAGCGCAGTAAGCAAAATGGCAGCGGAAACAATAATCGTATTTAGGTGGGCACGCATGCTTTTTATTTATTTTAAAGGTAATTGAATTTACGGATATTATAATCCTATCAAATTCATTGCCAGAATATTATTTAACATATATTTTATAATCCGGGTATGGCTGTGGAAGTGTTTCTTAAGTGCCTTTTTGTTATAAATACGCTACTTCAGCTAAAATACTATCTTTAACTAGCCAAAGAAATTACCTATGCGTTATCTGCTTTTCGGGTTTGTATTGTTACTCCTTACGGAAGTTTCATATTCGCAAATTCCTTCAACCCTTATAACCCAGGTTCGTATAATAGACGGAACTGGGATACCGGCATATAAAGGATCTGTTCGAATTAAGGGGAATCTAATTGTGGCAGTCGGAAACTTGCAGGCCTTACCCGGTGAGCAGGTGATAAGCGGACAAAATAAATTTCTTTGTCCTGGATTTATCGATGCACATAGTCACCACTTTTCTTCATTGCGCAAATTTCCACAGGCTGCGGCTACCAATAATCAGGGGATAACTACTATTGTAATTGGGCAAGATGGCGGCAGTTATCCGGCAGACTCGCTGCGCAGTTGGATGAGCCAGCGAAAAGCTGCTGTAAATGTAGCTACCTACACCGGCCATACTACGCTCAGGGAACAGGTAATGGGTGAAGATCAACTACTATGGGCAGCCACTTCCGCAGAAATTAATAGCATGCAACAAATCTTGGCCGAAGAAATTAAGAAAGGCTCGCTCGGTTTATCTACCGGATTAGAATATGAGCCAGCTTTTTATTCCTCTAAAGAAGAAGTGATGCTGCTTGCTAAAACAGCTGCCGCTCAAAAAGGACGATATATCAGTCATATTAGAAGCGAAGACGTAACACTGCAAGATGCGGTTGATGAAATTATTCGCATCGGAAGAGAAACCGGAATGCCGGTGCAAATCTCTCACTTGAAAATTGCCCTTCGTTCTCAATGGAATACTTCGGCAGCCCTTTTGCAGCAATTGCAGCAGGCCCGTGTGGAAGGCGTGAATATAACAGCGGATGTTTATCCCTATACTTTTTGGAATTCTACGCTGAAAGTGTTGTTCCCCTCCCGTAAATATAATAGTCTGCCTGATGCTGAGTTGGCCGTTTCACAGCTTTGTGATCCCTCCGGTTCGGTAATGGTTCATTTTGCGCCTATTCCGGCATATGAAGGGAAAACCCTTTCGCAAATTGCGCAAATCAGAAAAGAGTCGCCCGCACAAACATTGATACAACTGATTGCAATGGCGGATTCTTTTCGAAAAGCCAATCCTGCCTTTAGTGGGTCGGTGGAAACCATTATGGGCAAGTCGATGACAGAAAATGATGTGCGTAATTTTATCGCCTGGCCTTTATCCGTAATCTGTTCCGATGGCGGCAATGGCGGGCACCCAAGAGGCTATGGAACTTTTACCCGGGTATTGTATGAATATGTTAGCAAACAGCCGCTATTGAAGGTTGAAACGGCTGTATATAAAATGACAGGCCTCACGGCGCAACATTTAGGGATACAAAAACGCGGGGTAATTGCTCCGGGGTATATCGCCGACCTGGTTTTATTGGATATGGAAAAAGTAAAAGACCATGCCACAATAGAAAATGGAAAAGCATTATCCGAAGGGATCGATCAGGTATGGATTGGCGGACAAGTTACCTGGCAATATCAAAAATCAACCGGAAATTTACCGGGGGTATTTATAGCTAAAGAATAATTGGAACGTATGAAGGAGGCACTGTTGTTAACCAACGGATTACTGGTTCATTCCGATGCAAAAACGGCACATGGGCTTATTCGGGGAACAGAGCGGTTTACCATTAAGGGAGTAATCGATCATGCGGCAACTGCCGGAAAAGATGCAGGGGAATTGGTGGATGGACAACGTCGCGATATCCCAGTATTTGGTACTTTAGAAGAGGCCTTACAAAATATTCCTACTGCAAATTGTTTGGTTATAGGGGTGGCGACTGTAGGGGGTCGGATACCCGGAGATATGTTGTTAGTGATAGAAGCAGCCATCCGGTCAGGACTTTCGGTAGTAAATGGACTGCACGAATTTTTAACAGACAAGCCGGCTATTGTATCGCTTGCGGCAGAAAAGGGAGTGAGTTTAACGGATGTTAGAAAACCGAAAAGTCGGGATCAGCTACATTTTTTTACCGGTGAAATTTTTGCAATACCCATTCCGATAGTAGCCGTTATTGGGATGGATTGTGCCATGGGAAAACGAACAACTGCCCGCATGCTTACCCAGGCAATTAAAAAAGCAAATTGGAAGGCAGAGATGATTTATACCGGACAAACCGGCTGGTTGCAGGGAGGCAAGTATGGATTTATTTTTGATTCAACCGTTAACGACTTTGTTTCTGGTGAACTAGAGCATGCAATTGTTAGTTGCTGGAAGGAGCAACAGCCCCACATTATTTTTTTAGAAGGTCAATCTTCTTTGCGAAATCCCAGCGGACCTTGCGGATCGGAATTGTTGCTATCTGGCAATGCAAAGAAAGTAGTATTGCTTTGTTCTCCCAAGCGAAAATATTTTGACAATGATGAACATTGGGGGGCGATACCTTCTGTAGAATCTGAAATTGCTATCATTCAATTGTTGGGATCCGAAGTGATAGCGGTTGCACTGCATACGGAAGGATGTAGTATGGAAGAGGCTTTACAGTTTCAGCAAGACTATGAACTACGATTATCTATCCCCGTTCTGTTACCCGTTGAGCAAGGAGTAGATAAGCTGGTTCCCGTATTATTATCTCTCATTCAATTGTAATCGCATGAAAATAACTGTTGTTCGCTCTTCACTCCGCAAGGCTCCCTTGAAAAAACCGTATTACATTGCGTACAATACCTTTTCAGATGTAACGCTCGTTTTTTTTGAAGTAGAATTGGCCAATGGGATAATTGGATTTGGCTCTGCCAGTCCCGCAGAAGAAGTGGTAGGAGAAACCCCGGCACAAACCGCCGCTAATTTGCAGCTCGATTTTGTGCAACAGCTGGTGGGCAGAGATATCCGCCACTTTCAGCAACTGATTCAGGAAACCCGCGTGTTTTTTCCATTGTTACCCGGTACGCAGGCAGCTATTGATATTGCTTTGCACGATGCGTTTGGACAATACTTGGGCATACCGATTGTAGATTTTTACGGTCAAAAAATAAAGGCGTTGCTTACTTCGGTAACTATAGGTATTAAGGGGGTTACAGAAACCTTGGAGGAGGCGGAAGGATACCAGCAATCGGGGTTTCGGGTGTTGAAAGTGAAAACCGGGTTAGCGGTGGAAGAGGATATTGAACGCATTGCCAAATTATACGAACGATTTGGTAGGTCGATGTTGATTCGGGTAGATGCCAATCAAGGATATTCCATGGAGCAATTACAGCAGTTTATACCTGCCATGCAACAATATGGGGTAGAGTTGATAGAACAGCCGTTGCCGGTTGGTAAGGAAGCCGAATTGTATGTGCTGGATACTTCTATACGAACCCGATTGGCTGGCGATGAATCGGTAAAGGATGCTGCAGCTGCATTGCGATTCTGTGGTGAAAATCGGCCCTTTGGCATTTTCAATATCAAATTAATGAAGTGCGGCGGCATTGCCGGGGCTTTGCAAATAGCCAATGTGGCTGCAATTGGGGGCATTTCCTTGTTCTGGGGCTGCAACGACGAAAGTATCATCAGCATCACAGCTGCCCTGCATACAGCCTATTCCTGCGAAAATACCCGCTACCTCGATTTAGATGGCAGTTTTGATATCGCGCAAGACCTTCTTTCGGGTGGATTTCGGGTGGAAGATGGCTATTTGTATCTAATGCCCGGGTCTGGATTAGGTTTTAACCGGCCGGCATAAAAATGCATAAGTATTTATTTATGTATTCGATTATTAGTATAAATAAACATTATTGATTTTAGCACCTATTTTTGCCGCACTGCGAGCATGGGTATCAAATGATTGCCCGTTTTCGGCAAGGCAACATGAATGCTTCCTCAACCCCTTCTTTTAAAGTGTACCCAAATTATTTCCGGGGGAAAGTATTGCATATCGTTAGTCGTCACCAAAAGCAGCAATTTTTAGAACCCGTTCTTGCCAGCCGCCTGGGATTTGTTTGTAAAACCGTTTCGGAGGTAGATACTGATTTACTGGGTACTTTCAGTGGTGAGGTTGCGCGTACGCTTTCGCCGGTAGCCTGTGCCCGGGAAAAATGTAAAAGGGCAAGGGAGTTTGTTAGTGATGGATATCTACTGGCGTCGGAAGGGTCTTTTGGGCCACATCCTACCCTGGGATGGGTAACGGCTGGGGAAGAATGGCTGTTTTTGTATGATATAGAGGAAGACGCTGAATTGATAGTGCGCGATATTACGTTGGATACCTGCTTTTGGCGGCAAGCCATTTCGAGCGAACAACAGTGTTTAGATTTTCTTCAAAGGGTGGGGTTTCCGAGCCAACGAGTGATTGTAAAATCTTCGCAAGAGCAAGCGGATTTCATATTCAAAAATGGAAGTACTCCCGAAGAGATTGTACAGAATATGCGCTTCTTGCTGAACGCAAAGAGGAACTGTTATATAGAAACTGACATGCGGGCGATGTTTAACCCAACCCGGCAGCAGCATTTGGTAAAGTTGGCCCAAATACTGGCAGATAAATTGAATAGCATATGCCCGGCTTGCGGATGGTATGGATTTTCGGTGACTTCGGTAGAAAGAGGCCTCCCTTGCAGTTGGTGTGGAACGGCTACGAATTCGGTGCTCAATGATATTTATACCTGTAAACGATGTAATTGGCAACATAATAAAAAATTCCCCCAGGGCATTCAACAAGAAGACCCTCAATATTGTAATCAGTGTAACCCATAAATAACAATGGATCTATCAGCATATATTCAATGGCTTCGTAGTGGAGAAGTGGTAGTTATACCTACCGAAACGGTATATGGTTTGGGGGCATCTATAGCATCTGAAGCCGCCATACTTAAAATATTTGAAACCAAACAGCGACCCCTATCCAACCCACTGATTGTGCATGTTGATAGTCCGGATGCTTTTTCTAAATATGCAACAGCTGTTCCGGAAGCAGTATATCAACTGGCAGCCAAATTTTGTCCGGGCCCAATCAGTTTTGTGCTTCCGGCTGCCCCTTCTCTATCGCCCTTGTTGTTGGGCGGTCAAACTACAGTAGCATTGCGGGTTCCCAATCATCCCATTGCTTTACAACTGATACGCGAGCTAGGTACTCCGATAGCAGCCCCCAGTGCGAATCGCTATAAAGGATTGAGTGCAACCACGGCTCATGCAGTAGCGCTGGCAATGCCAGAACTACAAGACCGGATTATCGATGGTGGCCGTTGTTCGGCAGGTGTAGAGTCTACCATTATTGGTTTTGAACAAAATACGCCGGTGATTTATCGAATGGGCGGTATTTCCAATGGGCAAATTGAAGAGGTTTTAAACCAACCAGTTGTTTACAAGGGGCATGCCTCCCGCAATCCCAAAGCGCCTGGTATGCAGTTGCGCCATTATGCCCCTGAAACACCGATGGTAGTAGCCCATCAGATGGCACAGGTAGTAAATCAGTTGGCACCGGCTAAGTTGGCTGTATTAAGTTTCCGCCAAACAATCTCGCATCCCTCCATCATTGCGCAGGAAATATTGTCTCCTTCGGGCAGTGATCAGGAAGCGGCTTTTCAGTTATATCATTTATTGGGTAAATTGGATGCTGCTGAGCCAGATTTTATTGTTGCAGAGTGGTTACCAGAGCAGGGGTTGGGAGCAGCCATTAACGATAAGCTGCGCAGAGGGGCAGAGCGGGTAATACTTTAAGGTAGCGTTTTTATTATAAATATGAATTTTCAATTACTAACTGATAATCTTTCGAATCCAGCGTTGTTATTTTTTTTGTTGGGCATATTCGCTGTTCAAATAAAAAGTGATTTAGAAATTCCCTCGAACACCTCCAAGTTTATCGCATTGTATTTACTTTTTTCCATTGGGTTTAAAGGGGGACAAGAGCTCGCGCATGAAACTTTTACGGCAGAAGTTTGGGGGAGTATTGGATTAGGGCTTGCCCTTTCTTTTTTAATTCCGATGTATACATTTTTCATTTTGCGCAAATCATTTTCGGTATATGATTCGGCTGCGATTGCGGCCACTTATGGTTCGGTGAGTGCCGTAACCTTTGTAACCGCAGTGAGTTATTTAGAAATGCTTCGGCAACATTCGAGTGGTCATATGGTAGCCATAATGGCCATGATGGAATCTCCGGCAATTATTGGCGCTTTGTTTTTAATGTCTCGATACCGCCCTCTGGAAGATCGAAAAGGAAATACAAAGGGGGCTCTCCGACATGCACTTACTAACGGAAGTGTGGTATTGATTTTAGGCAGTCTACTAATTGGTTGGTTAGCCAATGCAAAACAAGCAGAAGGCATTAAACCATTTACTACGGATATCTTTAAAGGGTTTCTCGCCATCTTTTTATTAGACATGGGCATCTCCAGTGGTCGTAAGCTGCATTCGTTTTTACAAAATGGCTGGGCACCGGTAATTTATGGTATCTGTATTCCGTTGGTTAATGGCATCATTACTTGCTGGCTGAGTGGCATGGTTACCCATGAAGTAGGCGATCGCTTTATGCTGGCTATATTAGCCGCAAGTGCTTCTTATATTGCAGTGCCTGCTGCTATGAAGATTGCTGCACCTAAGGCCAATCCTGGTTTGTATATCCCTATGGCACTTGCGGTTACTTTCCCTTTTAATGTTACTATTGGAATGCCCTTGTATTACTGGTTGGTTACTATCCTCTGATAAAAAAGGTGTTAGGCCTTCTGTAAGTGCGATTGAATAGTGGATTGAAGTGTATGAATCGGCACGACTCCACTTTGTCGCCAGATTGGCATTCCGTTTTTATATAAAATAAGGGTAGGAACACCACTCACCCGCAACTCTGAAGCCAACGCATTATTTTGGTCTACATCAATTTTTATTATTCGAATCGCCTCTCCCATGCTTGCCCGAAGCTGTTCTAAAATAGGGGCCATCGTTTTACAAGGCCCACACCAGCTGGCCGTAAAATCTACCAGCACCGGTTTGGGGCCATTGATTACCGAACGAAACGTTTCTTTTTCTGCCATAATTATAATGGAGTTGTTTGATCGAGGTGATTTTTGCTGGCTTCCGAAACAGGGGGCGTATAAGTGCAATTTCCATAACCACAACCCCACTGAAACCGGGCTGCCAATATTGAATAGATGGCTAAAGCACTCCCAAATAGTATATCCGGATTAGCGGCTTTCATATACCCAGAAATTATCAGCAGTGCACTCAAGCTTAACCGAAACACTAGTATCCAGTCTATACGGCTTACAAATCGCATGATTCCCTTTTTCATATTGCAAAGATACATCACCCAGAAAGGGTTTTGTGGTGACTTTTATTACACAATTGAAGTCATGTACTAACTTCACAAAAATTTATGAAGAATGGATACGGGATTAATTAGAGATTTGTTTCCAGATTGGGAGGAGGGGTTATATGAAGAAATTCTTTCCGATGCGCAGGAAAAAACGGCCCTGGCAGGAGAAACTTTATTGAAAACAGGACAGCCCATCCGGTCGGCCATGTTATTGGTTAGTGGCACTATTAAGCTGTACCAGGAAGATGATGCCGGAGATGAATTTTTCATGTATTATCTACATCCCGGAGAAGCCTGTGCGGTTACATTAGTATGTGATTTTCACCGGGAAACCAGTCAGGTGCTTGCGAAGGCAGTAACCGATGTTACCTATCTTTCTATTCCCCTTAGTAAAGTGGATGATTGGTTACGGAAATACAAGAGCTGGCATTATTATGTTATCAGAACCTATCGAAGCAGATACGAAGAGCTGCTGCAAACCATTCAAAGCATTGCCTTTAAAAAAATGGACGAGCGACTGGAAAGCTATCTAATGCAACAGGTTAAGCAATTCGGTAATACACTTCCCCTAACCCACCAAGAAATTGCTACTGATTTGAATACATCTCGGGAAGTAATCAGCCGACTACTGAAAAAAATGGAGTTGAGCGGATGGATAGCACTGAATAGAAATTCGATTGATTGGCTGAAAAAGTAAGTAATAGAAATGCGTATATCTATCGCCGAAATTATTCGTTCCAGAGCGGGAAGTCTGGTAGATGTAAGAAGCCAAGGAGAGTTTCAATCTGGTCATCTGCCGGGAGCTATTCATATTCCGTTGGATGAAGTGCTAGCAAAGGTGAAAGAGATCGCAGCACTACCTAGGCCTATTATTTTGTATTGCCATAGTGGCCATCGAAGCGGGATAGCTGCAGACTATCTTCAACAACATGGTGTGGAGCAAGTTTTTAACGGGGGCGGTATTTTTCAGTTGATGCAGCTTGTTCACCCCTCAAGCGAATAACGCGCTCGAATGTTGCCCGTTTTTACCCAACTATTTGTTGTAACTAATGCGCACATTTGAAGGGGTATTCATTTTACTCCCGATACCCCAATATTGGTTGTTGGGCAGTCAGAAAACCTGCACTCAATAATAGCGCAACAGGTAAACAGCAAATCCGGAACGATTGTGCTTGCGTATACATAATATCGTACTTGTGTTGCATATAGCTATTCAGTTTTCCGATTTTGGATGCTCAATATATGCGAAAACGATTTCGACTATGGCTATGCGGTAGTAATGCAAGTGATAATTAAGGGGTATTCGAGTAGGGGCATAAAAAAAGTCACTCAAAAGTGACTGCAGCTAGAATCAATAAACGGCAAAGCGACTATTCAAATTCCAGTTCGTTCATGTTGTACTCCCAGCTAAAAATCAGCTCGGAAGTAGCTTGTTTTTTGTTAATTGTCATTGGTATATTTTTTAATTGTTTTTATTTGATTTCACTACAATACCTGCTTACTATTTATGCAAATAAGATGCCAAAACAGTGTAGTTCGTTGCCCAGATGCTACAATTGGGATGAACGGTAAATGACAAAATCAGTCGTTTAGTTTAAATTAACAAAAGATTCAACAAAAGGTTGCAAAAAAGCAGCAAAAAGTTTTAAAAACGGCAAGAAAATGCAGAAAATGGCAAAATTGCAGTTTGTTTGTGCAAAAAGCAGCAGAAATCAGCGTTTTATAATAACAAACTCCACCCTTCTGTTGGTTTCTCGATCTTTATCGGTTATTTCCTCGGCAATAATTTTTTTACTGGCGCCCATGCCTGTATAGGATAGGCGGCCACTGCTGATTCCGTAATTAATTAGAAAAAGGTAAATTTCACGGGCCCTGTTGCGGGAGAGCACTTTTTCGCCTGTGTCGATATCCAGTCCATCTTCAGTAATTTCGGCACAGCAGATATGGCCCCTGATTTCAACCTGTAGATTGGGGTTATTTTTCATCACTTCCAACACCTCATTTAGCGTTGGCAGCGAGGAGGGTAAAAGCATGTGTCGTCCTCCTTCGAAGTTGAGGTTATTGAGAATGATGTTGGCTTTGCCTTCTTTGATTTGTTCTTGCAGGGCTTTTACGGGAGGAGCGGGAATGGCAACGGTTGTTTGTACAATTCCGGTGATTTCAACTACGCGGTTGAGTTGGTTTCGGGCAGCAGCATTTATTTCCTGTTCGGCAATGGGGCTCCTTTTTCCCAGCGCAATTCTTTTAGTGATTTGAGCTGGGGCAAACCCGAGTTCCAACAAATATTTTTCTACCGCCGCCACTCTGCGGGCTGCCAGCGAATCATTGTAAACAAAATTACCCCGCATATCGGTTCTGCCGGTAAGCGTAATGCCGGAAATACTTTTATAATCGGCAGCTAATTTCTGAAGCGTAGCTGCTGAAACAGGCATAATAACCGACTGGTCATAATCGAAATAGATTTTTCCGAGTAGGCTATCGGTTTGTGCATGCGAACCGATAGAAACCATACAGCATAGCGCAAAGGCCAATATTCTTGTTAACATAGGTAGGATTTATATTCGTAAAAATAGTTTCTTAGGGGGGGTAATTATTACCAGGGGGAAAGGCCTAACAATTTTTTACCTAAATCATTTAATTCGGCGGTTGCGTAGCGCGTTAATTCCCAATTTCGGGGGTCGCCAGGAATAGCTTTGTGCGCATTGGTTGGGGCCATGGTGGGTACCATTGTTTTCTGTTCCATATAGCCGAGTTTATTTAATTAGATTTTGGAGTGTTTCTCGAATAATTGCCATGGTTTGTGGTCCTACACTCATGCTGGTGAGGTACTGACTATGCGGAATGGTATTGCCGGGTTCAAAAAAACTGGGCTTGAGAATATAACCCAAGGCATCCTGTGAAAGGCCCAGGATCATTTTTGGACCGGTGTTTTTCA